>Ga0315312_1000495_pt1 | contig 45170 bp, 44 predicted proteins | sample TDP7_MG_FD_203629 | JGI IMG/M metagenome (GOLD analysis project Ga0315312, IMG submission 203629) | Freshwater sediment microbial communities from Lake Towuti, South Sulawesi, Indonesia - TDP7 | ecosystem: Environmental > Aquatic > Freshwater > Lake > Sediment | place: Indonesia: South Sulawesi... | reverse complement strand
CCTTATCCCCTCCAGCGATTATGTCCTCAATAGTCTTATACAAATCGGGAAAGTCCTTGAAAGCCATAGTATAGAATTGTTTGACATTTTCCCGACCTCTTAACTGATTGGTATGGTCAACATAATTTGATGCCATTAACTCGTCTAGTACGGCTAGGTCTCTCTTATTCAAGGCTTCAACCACCTTGCGTACGATAGCCTTATTCTCTTCTAAGGACATAGAACATCGTCCCCCCTTCACTATCAATCGTCATTCTCTTTTTTTGGGCATTTAAGCCTTCTCTAACGTCTCATCGTGTTCCGAGGCAGCTCGCTAGGCCTTGCCCAACGGTCTTCATGACGACTAGCCGGAGGTCGGGAGGAGCGGATGCGACGAACCGGGTTGCGAAGGGGGATCCCCCTTCGCATGACACCAGCCGCCGAGCTTGCGAGGCGGAAGCCCCCCGTCCCATGCGGGAAGGGGGAGCTGCCCGAGCGCACCGTACCCAACTGGCCGTTGATGTCCGGGGTGAGGTTATGGGCAGATGGTTCCCGCGTGCGCGAGGGTCGGGGGGAAGGGAGTCTTGGGCAGGAGGAGGAGCGCGAAGCGCGACGACGCATAATAGGTCTGCTAGGTTTGGGTCAAGATTCAAGCCAAACTCACTGTTCAGCGCAGGTGATGGGTAAGGAATAGACCGCACAGAAAAAGAGGGAGTAGTCGAAATCGTGGTACTCTTTGACCTACTTCGGCGCTGGTATGAGGCCCAGTTGCTGCATCATGCCTAGCGTGTCAGCCCTTGCCCAGGTTTCCACGATTTTGCCGCCAACTACGCGGTCAATCTCGATCCCCCACACTGTCACCTTCTTATTGGTGGGCGGCATACCCTTGAATTCGCCTTTATGCGTGCCAGTGAATGTCCAGCGGAACGCTACCTTATCACCCTCGACGATGATGTCATCGATGGTAAAATGGGCGTCTGGGAAGGCTTTCAACACTCCCTCGATGTATTTTATTAATTCTTCGAGGCCGCGTATCTCGTCTAGGCTGCCGTGCAAGACGATGTCGCTAGCTGTTAGCTCGGATATTACTTTCAGGTCCTTCTTGTTCATCGCCTCATAGTAACGGCGCTCAAGCGCCTTCATTTCCTCTACTGACATGGGATATTCTCAACATCCTTTCTTCTTCGTACTTGACAAAACCCCCTGTTTAACAACTTATGCCATATAAGACTTAGGCCTATCACTATAGAAAAGTAATCCTCGGGGTACCCGGCGTTTCCCGACTCGATTAAGACTATGCATAACTCAAACCGGAAACAAGTCTAGCTACCCTCTCAGGTGAGATACTGGAAGAGGAAAAGTTCCACGTCCTCGGATTCGTCCCAGCCGACATCATTGCTTTGACAGGGAGTCCTTTCAATTCCCTCTATTTGGGATTGCCTTCTGTGACGGTGTACCTGTCCCTCGCCTGGGACCCCCCAGCGAAGGCTGCGAGGAGGTTCTTCTCAGTCTGGCTTCCCTTCAACTCCATCAAAGAATCCCACTCTGAGATTGCGTTCGTCCTCCTATCCCGGCAATATTAGGATTGCTGGTCCGGGTTGATAGGATGGTGCAGGTTGCGGTGAAAGGCCTAGATGTCCCCGATCTCTTCTAAATAGTTCGGTCTTCCCCTCATGTTGCTTGCTGCTCCAATTCTTTATAAGCTACATCCCCCACTTTGAAGTAAAGTCTTCTTTATTTGCTGGCTCTCCCAGCAGATAACGATCACTTTTGATATTAGGGTGGAATAGTTTGGGTAAGAGGAAAGTGATAAGTGAATCGGAAATCAAGCTCAGGTTGCCCGAGGAATCTGAAGTTTTGGGAAGGGCTGAAAAGCTGCTGGGCTATGACAGGATCATGGTCAGATGCCTGGATGGATTCACGAGGCTATGTAGAATAAGAGGAAAGATGAAGCGAAGGGCTTGGATAAGGGTTAACGACATAGTCATCGTCTCCCCTTGGGATTTTCAGTCCGACAAAAGAGGAGACATAACATACCGTTATAAGCCGAATCAGGTAGATTGGCTAAGGAGCAACGGCCATCTGGGGAACGATGCTCTTATCGGCTGAAAGGTCCGGTAATCAGTAATGGGAATATCGAGGGTATGGATATATGAGGAACAGAGTAGGGGACGCTCTAGTGGCAGATTAAGGCTGCTTAGATCAATTATCTTGATAGGAGCGAAGTATGATTTAGACCCAAAGCTGTTGATAAACGCTTTCATAAAGTCATGGAACACTAACCTCTTCTGCGAAGAAGGAAGTCTGAGAATATCTTGCAGAAAGGTGAGCGAGGGTTCCGCCACTTTCCTAATAACTAGTGGCGGGAAAGTGGTCTCGCAATTCCCTATCGAGCTAGAGCTTCTAGGAAATCCAGATTCCTTCAAGAGCTCCATCCAAAGCATTTCAATACCCGATCATTTCAAGACGAAGATTGATCAGAAGCAGAAGAAGATCGCTGAGTTAAGACTTGGGATGAAAGGGGTTAGTGTTAGAGGAAAAGTCGTTGAGGTCACACCGAGAAGGTCTGCTGTTTCAAGGTTTGGATATCAGTTCTACACCTCAGTCGTAAGGGTGGCTGATGAGACTGGGGCGATACCGCTTAGCCTATGGAACAGTCAGATAGACCGTGTCCATTTGGGGGATGAGGTTGAGATTCAGAACTGTCACGTCTACAGCTTCGGGGGAAAGCCTCAGCTAAGGGTCGGGAAGAAAGGCGCGATATCAATCATCCGCTGATTATCTGTAGAGCCGTAGACTACTTGGTCCTCGCCTCATCATCAAGTGTCTTCAGTAGCCTGAGTAGAACTCTTCCTTTGGTCTTCAACTCGTGCCTGGATATCGTTCCTATCATCGGGCACAGCCGGTCGACTATCACAGTGCCGTTATCTGTCAGGTACACGACGGGGTACAGGCGGCAGCCTATCGGCCTATCCCTGTATGCTCTCTACACTAGAAAACGTTCCAGCAGCTACGTCCAGTCTTCCAGGAGCCTGGTGAAGGTGTCGTGGTGTTCTTCCTCTGCTTCTAGGATCTCCTCGAAGATGAACCGTGTGGTCACGTCGCTCGCCACCTTTATGATCTCCTTATACATGTTTATCGCCTCCTCCTCGGCCTTCTTGTCGTTCTCGATCATCTCCCTGAGGTTACCGCCGAAGATGAGGGTAGGCCTCGTCGTGGGGATTCCACCGAAGTAGTTTAGCCTCTCGGCGATGGACTCCGCGTACTTCGTCTCTGTGATAGCCTATCTCCTTTAACGTGTCCTCGACCGTTGTGTCCTTGATGCCTGTGGCTTGGACGTGCTGCCACATGTGATACAGCCCTAAGGTCGATGGCCTCCCCGATGGTTGCTGAGGCCACTATTTTTGAATAACGATATTTACTACGGGTTTTCCGCCCCTTCAATCTAGCGTTCTCCGCGTAGATGAGGCATCCTCCTCAACCCCCTGAATGTTAGGGCTCCTCCCCAGATCGGTCATCGGCTGATAGTACCATGACTAGGCATGTAGAGCTGGCCTCACCTTACATAGAGGAAATATTAATTCACGGCCTTCGTCGAGGAGATCATTTAAGTCTTGGACGCAAAGCGAAAGCCTCTTCTGAATCCTCATCCTCCTAGACCGTGAGGAACATTCTTGACTGAGGAATGGATTAGGCAAAGCCAAGAGATGCTGAAGGTCCTGAAGGACGTTGCCTCAAAGAAGGGTGAGGACCGCCTTGAGCTGGTCAACTCTATGAACTTTGCTCTCAACGCCATAGACAGGAGCATACACGGGTGGAGGAGCTGGATACAGAACCTCGCGCTCATGACTAAGTTCTCGGAGGATGAGTTGAGGGAGATGAAGGAAGGACTCATCAAAGAAGCGCGGGACTTCATTGAGCACGACATCGAGGTGTCGATCAAACACAGAGACAAGATACCTCGAATAGTCATACCGGAAGAAAGAGGGGAGAGGCCAGGCGTTGGTTTCGTCGCATAGGCTTCGCCTAGTCGAAGATCTCTGCTAGGCCCCCTGCAACCACTATAGCTGCTTTAATCAACCTCCAATCGCGCCATGAGGCTGGAAACCAGCATAAGGTTCAGCCGCAGTAGTCCTCTTAGATCGGGGAAGCGACAGCAAAATAGGGGAACGGTATATTCGACCTTGAGGTCGAGCCCCCTCCGGGCTACCAAACTCAGGAGTTTTACATATCCAATTCTTTCCTCTGCTTCAAGAGTAACGTCGTCTAGACGACGCTGGATCGTTGGGTTGAGCCAGAAGATGGGATACCTATTTATGACTTCAGATAGAACCTTCTTGGACAATAAAAGGGTTGAGGGAGGTTCAGATGATTTTCGTAAGAGACTTGGGTAACCCAGAAGGCCCGGTTCTACTGCCCGACAACAGCTGGCTTGTCACAGAGATGAGGCTGGACCGCGGCTGTGTGACCCATATCAGCGCAGACGGCAGGATTAAGCACCTCGTCGCCAAGACGGGGAGGCCCAACGGCCTCACAATAGATAAGACGGGTGTCCTCTGGGTGGCTGAGTCGTTGAATCCCTCGCTGCTACGCATGACATTGGATGGCAACTACAAGGTGGTCATGACCGAGTGCAACGGCGAGCGATTCCTGTTCCCTAACGACCTCCGCTTCGGGCCTGATGGCGCTTTATACATGACCGACTCGGGGATTCCCTTCAAGGAATGGGCAGAGCTAGGCCCAGATCAGCGTCGCCACGCCCGGACGGATGGTCGAGTCTATCGCATCGACCTGAAGAACAAGACCGCCCAGAAACTGGACTCAGGGATTCCTTTCGCCAATGGAATTGCCTTCGGCCCGGATAAGAAGCTCTATGTCTCAGCGACCATTAGCGGCATGGTCTATCGCTACCAATGGAGGGACGGTAAGGTCGGAAAGCGTGAGGACTTCGGGAACGTGATAAACCCTGAGCTGCCGGAGAGCTTTAGAGGGCCGGACGGGATGGCCTTCGGCATGGATGGTAACCTCTACGTGACCGTATCTAGGCAAGGCGATGTTACCGTTCTGGACCCTAGCGGCGTAGTGGTGAAGCGAATCAAATTGGACGGGCCCTCTCCCACGAATATCGCCTTTGGCCCGCGCGGCTCGAGGAAGATCTACATTACAGAGCAAGGTATTGGCCAGTTCGAGGTTCACGATGTTGATACCGACGGCTTGCCACTCTACGGCTGAAGGAGGAGGTTGAAGTGCGCGTTAACAAGGTCAAGGCCAAGATAAGGGCTGGGGAAAAGGTGTATGGAGTCTCCTTCACCTTCCCGTCACTCCAGATAGTGGAGATCGTGGGGAATCTTGGGTTCGACTTTATCCATATTGAGGGAGAGCACGGCGCCTGGACCCTGAGAGACATCGAGGAAACATGCATAACCGCCAATGCCATGGGCCTCACCGTCCACGCCCGGGTCCCGAATATCCACCCCTCTACCATCCTGAGTTTCTTGGACAGGGGAGTTCAAGGCATAGTTGGGCCACACATACGTAACAAGGCCGATGCTGAGGAACTTGTGGCAGCCTGTCGCTTCGCTCCTCAAGGGGTGCGGAGTTTCTACCCGAGCAGGCCCGCAGGGTACAGCCTGTCTGACGATGTTCCTACATACATGGCCAAGGCGAACGAGGAGATATGGGTCACGGCTCTCCTGGAGGACAGGGAAGCCATAGAGGAGAACCTTCCAGAGATACTGTCCGTGGAAGGGCTCGACTCAGTATCCATCGGCCACATCGACCTCTCCCAGTCCATGGGTGAGCCGGGGGACTGGAAACATCCCAGAGTAGAGAAAGCGATGGAGAGGGCTTGGGAGCAGATCGTCGCTGCTGGCAAAGCCCCGGGACGGGAGCTCATGTTCACCACCGGCATCACGGATTTGATAATAAACGGAGGCCGAGACTTCCTGGCGAAGACAAAGGGGAGCTGATGGGGGGAACCATATGACTAAGCGAATAGGTGTACTTGGTGCGGGAGCGATCGGTGGATCCATAGGCGCCTATCTGATCCATGAGGGCCACGATGTAACCCTGATAGACCAGTGGGCCGCCCACATCGAGAAGATTAGACGCGATGGACTGAAGCTGATCGACCTGAGAGAGGAATTCACCGTGCCGGCCAAGGCCTTCCATCTCAGTGATGTCAGCAACATCCAGGAGAAGTTCGATATCGTTTACCTTTCGGTCAAGTCATACGATACCCGCTGGTCAACATACCTGATCGAACCCCTACTGAAGCCCACGGGGTTCATCCTGCCGGCGCAGAACGGTCTGAACGACGAACTCGTCGCAAGCATCGTGGGCTATCCTCGCACTATAGGATGCGTACCTTCCATTAGCGCAGGGGTCTATGAGCCAGGCCACGTTATCCGCACCGATCCCATGACCACCCACTGCTTCACAGTCGGTGAGCTACACGGATTGATAACCCCTCGAGTCCGTGAGGTAGTCGATGCGCTAAAGGCCTTGGGGCCTACTGACGCCACAACCAACATTTGGGGTGCACGCTGGTCTAAGATGCTGGTTAACTGCATGGGCAACGCCCTTGCCGGTATCATCGGCCCCAACACGTCGGCGATGACTAAGGAGCAGCAGGACACAACCGGTCTGATCAGGGTGATGACTGGCTGTGAGGTGATACGAGTTGCCCAGGCGCTGGGAGTGGTGGTAGAGCCGATGATGACGACCGGAATATCCGCGGAAGAGTTCGCCAAGGCGAATAGCCGCAAGGCCATGATGGTATTGAAGGAGAAGCTGGAAGCAGCTTCTGCTCAGCGGCGCTTGAGCCCTGAGCAAATACGTCGCCTAGGCGTGCCAGGGCGGCCATCGCTTCTCCAAGACGTGATCAAGGGCAGGCGAACGGAGGTGGACGAACTCAACGGCCACATCATGAGGAAGGGCGAAGAACTCGGAGTGCGCACACCTATGAATCGGGCTATCGTCGAGGTGATGAAGAAGGTGGAGATGGGAGAGATCAAGCCCGACCCATCCAATGTGGAGCGATTCAAACCCTACCTGCCAAGCTAGGAACCGGAAGGCCATAGGCAAAAACTAGTGCTGAAGGTTGGGATAGACTAACGTCGGGTTGTCCCCAGAGGTTCTTGAGACTGTCGCCCACCGGTTCCGCCAATTCGGCACAGGGTAGGAAAGGCCTTCAGATACAGATAGCCACGCCAGCTTGGTTTCTAACAAGAAATACGGAAAGGTATGTTCGACTCTGAGGTCGAATCTTCTCCAGAGTCCCTTCATGGGAGTCGATCTTTTGCCTTGACCTGGAAAACGCCTCTGCTGCTTTGTCTGGCGATTTGCCTCTTCTCTGGTATGCTTAAGCATCCTAACTGGATATGCCCCTATTGAAATAGGTGCCAAGACATCTTTCCGTTCCCATAGAATTCCCCAAGCGAAGACTAAAATTGGATTTTCAGTAAATCATATAAAAATTTCTTCTACGAATGTTTCTTTGACCATAAAAAGGAGAAATGTGTAGTGGTCGATAAAAAGAGATTATGTACCACGGTTTTCTTGGCGGCTCTATGCCTGACTGTCACCATTTCGGGCACGCGTGTCACCGGAGCGGAAGTCGACGGAAGACGATATTGGATACGACCTATGCTCAGAAAGGTTGGTACGACATCGTGGTGAGAGCCATGGATAATCGCGGCATGTACAATTACGATGTAGTGAGCTACGTCTACATCTTCGGCGACTAGTCAAAGTAAGGCGTGATGACGGTGTGGAGGTCTGTTGGTCAGAGAACTGTGATGGCTATGGTCGGTTCCCTACTGTCAGCCATCGGGGGAGTACTGCTCACCCTAGTTTCGGCAGAGCTATACTATTACTCTGATCGGGGCTGGATTGTCGACTTCGGCTCGAGTGTGCCATCCTCCTATCAACAAGCCGTCAATAGCCTATTGATGGGGGCGGCAGGATACTATGGCCTTCTCTGCGGCATACCAGTTACCGCTGGAGCGGTCATCTCCCTCCATAGAAGATCTCGATTCATCGGCGGATTGATCTCGCTGGTCTCCAGCGGGCTGGGCGCCCTCCTCGGCGCCCTAGTCTGGTCGCCCGCCGCCTTTGGCATACTGTTAGGCCGTCCCTTCCCTATCGCCGAGATGATCAAAGCAGAACCCTACGCACTCCCCTTTTTTCTGGGCGTTACCATAAGCATCATTGGGGGATTAGTAACGATCGTAGCCTCAAAGCATTCTGATAAGTTTCAACATTCTGAGATGCTGTCCGAAGCTTTTCGCTGAGTCTGTGATGGAATCTTGGAAAAACCTTCTCGACTTCCCCTTGTTTCCCTTAACCTGAGACTCCTCCTGAAGCTTGAGAGCTTCTTGGCTGTCTCCGCCACGAGGTTAATAGGAGGTTGATCTGGGATGGTGTCGAGGACTAGGAGGGGAAATGGCCGGCGATTAGGAAGGTCCCTAAACGCAGATACTACACGTTTAAAGATGTTGATTCCAAGACGGGAGGAGATTCGACAAGGCTACCAAACTCGAAGCCTTCACATACCTCTCCAATTTCATAGACTCCAGTTCATTAGGTTCCAAGGAACTACTCAAACCTCATCCAGATCACTCTCAGAAGACCTGGAAGAACAAGGCTCTCTTGGAGTGTCCTATGTCATAATCCCGAGATATCATAGAATCGCGTTTTCGATTATCTGGTGTAATTGAAAGCGTGAGATTCTGAACGCAGTACCTCTGAGCAGGATTCAGGGAAATGAGACGAATCACTCCTTTCCTGGTTGTGGCGAAACAGCGTGCTAAGACTATTATGCTAGTGCTATGACTGTTAAGGCGCGTGCCGCTGAAGGGGCGAGAAAGACGTGAGCGAAGATCTTCTCTATTTATCGGAAAGTGATGTCAGGACCTGCATGGGCATAAGAGAAACTATCGAAGAGGTCGAGAAAGCTATCAAGATGCTTGCAAAGGGTCAAGCTATTCAACCTCCGAAGATATACATGACCATCCCGAAGCATCACGGCTTCATCAAACCCATGACGGCATATATCGAACCCATGAATGTGGCAGTCAGCAAAATATTCACCTTTTTTCCAGACAACCCACTCAAGTATGGTTTGCCCACGGTCCACGCCACCGTAGTCGTGAATGATGGCAAGACAGGTCTCCCATTGGCTTTGATGGATGGTACGTGGATCACTGCCCTGAGGACAGCTGCGACTACTGCTGTGGCTGCGAAGTACTTGGCAAAGAAAGACAGCAGCGTCATAGGGATCATAGGGGCTGGAGTCCAAGGAAGGACTCACCTTGAAGCATTTGGAGAGGTATACAAGGTAGAGAAGGTTCACGTCTTCGACGCGTTTCCAAAGACGCTGGACCGATATGTGGAAGAAATGGGGAGTAAGGGATTCACTGTGGAACCGGTTGCATCATACAAGGAGGCTGTGAAGGGTTCAGACATAGTCGTCACATGCACGGTCGGCGACGAGGCGATGGTCGAGTCCGAATGGTTCGAGCCGGGGATGTTCATAGCCAAGGTCGGTTCCTATCAAGAGCTTGATGTGAAGGCTGTGACCAGTGCCGACAAAGTGGTGGTAGATTGGTGGGAGTACGTGAGTACCCGGGTGAAGGAGCTGAACAAGTTGATGGAAAAAAGGCTCTTCGACCGCAGCAAGGTCTATGCTGAACTCCACGAAGTCGTAGGAGGCCTCAAACCAGGGAGGCAGAGGCCAGAAGAGAAGATTCTCTTCATCTCCATAGGCATGGGTGTCGAGGATGCTGCGGCAGCGATGTACGCTTACAAACGAGCCAAGGAACTGGGGCTAGGCACAAGAATAAGACGGTAGAGACAACTCATTACCGTCCGCTACATGCAGAGGGCTACTTCTTCCATACTCGCTCAAATACTCTCAGAAAGTTTCCGCCAAGGATCTTCAATACCTCTTGATCTGAGTACCCCCTGGCTACTAGGCCCCTTGTAAGGTTCGGGGTATCCGAGTGCCGCTCAAGCCCTGTGGGAGGGGGATCATAGACATCGGTTGGTCCTGCACCAAAGACATCAGGCCTTAAGGGGCGCCATATCCGAATGCTGGAGTACCAAGGCACTATTCCTTGGTCTAGAGCCCTTCCTACCATGTCGGTTCCGAAGCCTACATGGTCCACTCCCACCAACCTCACAACGTAATCAATGTGGCCCAGGACATCTTCTACAGTGGATCTCTCAATCACATGGGTCTTCGGATCTCTCTTGACTAGGGGAGGAAACCAGCAAATGCCTATGACGCCGCCTTTCTCTGCCAAAGCTTGGATCTGCTCATCAGTCTTGTTCCTACCATATGCGTTACATATGGCACGAACGCTGGAGTGCGTAAATAGAACTGGGTCCTTGGATGCTTCAATCGCGTCCATTGTGGTCTCATCGCAGCAATGGGATAGATCCACCACTATGCCCAACCTATTCATCTCTTCGACGACCTCAACACCAAAATAGCTCAATTTCGCATAGGATCTCTCACAGCATCCTACTCCGATCAGGTTTTGGGCATTATAGGTCAGCTGGATAATTCTAACACCCACATCGCGGAAGGTTCTTAGGTGAGAAAGATCATCCTCTATAGGTTTACCATCTTGAAAACCGAAGATTATGGCTACCTTCCCTTCACTTTTTGCTTTCCTTACATCCTCGACCGACGTGGCAAAGCATAAGCACTTATTCTCGAGAACCCTCTGCTTGTCTTTATCTATCTCTTTCAACGCGCCAAGAAAATTGTGTGGAAAATGCGCTACCGTGTAGTTGACGGCAGAGATTCCTCCCACAAGCATCCGGTCAAGGTCCTTAGGGTATTCTAGACCGATACCATCCTTGAAAGTTAATCCATCTATGACTATCGCCTTCGTATGAAGATCTTTAGCCCTTTGCTCCTGATCCTTGCTAAGGCCAAAATCGTACAAATTCGAAAACCTTCCCGCTGATGAATCGGCAAGCCACTAGATAAATCAGTTACCTTGAATCCACGCGGCTCACAATAGGGTTATGTAGGGAAGGTTCTCGGTGGTGATCAAGGCGATAGACTCGAGGAACCCTGCTGCCAGTCTGACAAAAGGGTTCCTGATCCAGACTACTCCTTTGCGCAGAAAACAAGGGCTAATAGGGTATTGATACGACGAAGAATGGAATAGACGCTGTTTCTGGTCAATTCTCTTGATTGTCTAGGGAGGGGTGATCTTTATCGCTTGGGTAGGACATGAGACCTCGCAGGCGAGGCATTGTATGCAATCTGCTTCCCTCGCAGGGTCGGATTTCTTCTCGGAGGTCGGATGCCCAGGAGTATCGGCCCAGTCAAACAAGGTTACAGGGCAGACGTTGAGACAGACCCCATCTCCCGTGCAGACATCCCAGTCGACGGCGACAGTGGTTCCATGTATGCCGAGCTTCGCGGGAGGCTCAACGTGTCCCCAGACATTGTGACCGTGACATTGAGCGACTACCTTCCGGTTCTTCTTAAAATCGGGATCTATTGGCAAAATTATCTCACCTGTATTTGTCAGTAGTCAGTTAAAGAGGTAAAATATTAACCTTTCTTCTCATGAAAGGACAACCTCATCTTTATCGAGTTCCTGTTTCTTGAAACTTAACCTCGAGTCACTTTCGTCAACTTTATATGCTGCGCAATTTCTGTTGGATAGGACCTAGAAGGGAAGATAAAAACGTGGAGTTTATGAACAAAACAAAGACGTTTCCCCGAAGCTGGAGCTCCAAGAAGTGATCCCATATTTGAATCTTCCCTCAAACCGGGAGACCAATATTAATTTATGGGATTTCAAACAAAGAAAGAACCCCGTAATAGTTTTCCATCATGGCCTAGGATGTGGTTGATGTCTACTTTCGTCCTTCCATCGAATGGTATTTGGTTCTTCTTATCTAATAATTCTCCTGAAACAGCTTATATGGGAAACCATTTATCGTACAAGATGCTTCATTGCCGTTAATATGGTCTCCAGTAAGGCTGATGAAGTTCTGAGGCATATCGAGGAGATGGCTGAGAGAGAATATCTCCCCATCATAGGCTTTGAGAAAGGCCAGATCCTAATTAATACAATACATAGAGTTAAGCCAAAACGTATACTGGAGGTGGGGGCACTCGTTGGATTTTCGACAATCCTAATGGGTAAGGAATTGGGAAGCGACGCAGAGGTCGTTACCATTGAGATCGATGAAGATGAGGCAAGAATAGCGGAGGAGAACATACGCAAGGCAAGTGTCAAACCTAGAATAAGGGTGGTTATTGGAAACGCGTTGGAAGTCATACCGAAACTCGATGGGGAATTCGATATGGTCTTCTTGGATGCTACCAAGAATGAGTATCTGGACTATCTTAGACTTGTTGAGGATAAGCTCGTCAAAGGAGCCGTCGTAATTGCGGATAATGCTGGTATCTTCGCATACTCGATGAGAGATTACCTGGATTATGTCAGGAAGTCTGGAAAATATATGAGTAAGTTTATATCAATGGGCTGGGACGGGTAGAAGTTAGCACGAAATTGTGATCCCTTAATATGTCTGCTATGTGTCCTAGGTCTCGGTAATGATTGTTCCCAGATACCAAATAAGGGTCATTCCTAGCACAAATATGGCGAACTGGATCATAGACTTGGCGAAATTCTTCTCCTCCTTGAGTTCGGGGATCAACTCGGAAGCTGAGAGATAGATGAATCCTCCAGCAGCTATGGCTATCAGGAACGCTTTCAATGCGCTGACCGCTGCTATGAATTGGATCGTGAGAAGCCCTCCCAATACAACGGTCAAAGCTACGACAAAATTATACAGAAGTGCCTTGCGTTCCTTGAGCCCTCCGTATATCAAGATAGCGTAATCCCCCATTTCCTGTGGTAATTCATGGAATATCACAGCCAAAGTTGTTACTAATCCTATTGATGTTCCGAGGAAAAAGCTAGCGGCAATTATCATCCCATCAGTGAAGTTGTGTATCCCATCTCCAATGAGGTTGAGGTAGACGAAGGTCCTAGAAACAGTTCTCTCTTCGGTCTTTCCATCAGTAGCATTTACTTGTCCGTGCCCATGATACCAGTAGATGAACCTTTCAAGAAAGAAGAATAAGACGAATCCCAGAGCTATGTAGTTGTACACCACAGCTTCTTCAATTAATTCTAAAGCCTCTGGAAGGAGGTCGAAGAGTGCTGTTCCAAGAATGGTCCCTGATGAGAAAGCTATCAAGACATGTAAGATATTATGTAACGTCCTTTTGTTCAAGGAGAGTAAAAGTATTCCGACCATTGAGATAATGCTTACAATGAGCGTGGCTGCCGCTATGTTTAAACTCGACACCTTTCGTTCAAAACCTCCTACATAAATTCAACGACCTAATCGTAGTTGGTGAAGAACACGAATAATTGAGCCCTCGTTTCTTCTTGATTATCAATATACGATTGAGTTAGGGCATTCATCTTAGAACTTCACCTGAAACTGAAGCCTTTTTCGTATGAGATACGAATAGTCACTTATAAGATTTACGTCAAAACAAGAATTTTATCCTATCTTTGGACGACTAGGAGCTTTATCTACATATTGGTTCTCGTAGTAGGAACAAATAGTTCACAACACAACCATCAACATCGACAGCCCCTTGGGAATTAACTGATGGGCTCTAGCCCTTCTCCGCATCTCTCATGGTTGATTGCTGAGACAGTGCCCTTCAAGAGTCTATCGTGTTTCGGTTAGATCAATGGGTTTATGGATGATCCGGCGGGCAGGATTATGACATCTGCGCTACTCTTTTCCTCATTGACCATGTCGATGGCGGCTTCCAGTGTGGGCGCGTAGACCATGGTCATACCCTCTATCTTCTCCGGCGAAATGCCATCCGTCACGACCACTACCCTCTTCGTCTTGAGTATCCTCCTCATCCTACTGGCCACGGGCCCACCGCTCGGCGCGGCCTTCCCTTCGGCTATCCACCTGACCACCTCTTCAGGCTCGGGCCTCGCTTCTAAAGTCTCGTCGAGTTTATGGCCCGGCCCATCGTAGCAACCGCTCAAGAGGATGATCGTTCCCCCTTCCTTTGTCACGAGGCTGGCAGACATGGTAGCCTTGCAGGACTGGATCAGATTCTCTTCTAGGGGATGACCTGAAGCTATGACGACATCCGCCTTACCTGGGGGCTTGAAGCCATAGATCTTGTTCAGTTCCTCTATGCCCCTTCGATGTTCCTCCCCAACCTCCCCAGCAATAATATCTGTAATCCTGTTCTCCATGTCGAGGAGCACATCGATCTTCATATCCAAGCGAGCCCTTCGAGCAATCTCCAGCATATCCGCGTAAACAGGATTGCCCTCGAGCATACCCTGGACGGTGTTGGGCTCCATTATCATGATATGGTTCTTCACTATCGTCTCCCGTCCAGAGACGCCCGGCAGGATTATCTTAGGGCCGCCCCCGTAGCCTGCGAAGTAGTGGGGCGCTATGTTCCCTATACCAATCCGGAGCCCCGCCTCAACTACCTTCTTGTTTATCCAGATGGGAGTTCCCTTACTAGAAACGTCGAGATAGGTCAAAGCCTTCCTATTGTCGGGATCGTGGACCTCGGCGGAGACCCTGCCCATGGCCTCTTCGCCAAGCTTCTTCGCAACCTCGCCTTCAGTCGGGGCACGATGTGTTCCTCTACCCACTACTATGGAGATCCTGTCGTCAGGAACTCCTGCGGCATTCAACTCGTCCAAGATGGTCGGAAGTAGCATGTGAGCGGGGCTAGGCCTCGTCTGGTCGTCGCTAATGATTACGACGCTCTTTGCCTCTGAGGCAAGTTTACGTAGACTCCTTGTGCCGACCGGATTCTCAAGGATGTGCTCCAGCTTACTCGGAACGTCTAGTATAGGACTGGCTTCCTTTGGCTCGCCGACCGCCAGCACTCTCCACCCGGAGGGAATGTCGAATCTAACTTCTCGGCCCTTATAGTATGCTCTGTATGGAGGATTCATTTAGATTATCGCATTCTCCAGTCACATTGATGATTCAAGCCCTAAGCCTCTTGGTACTTTTAATGATTATGGCCAATAATCTACGCGTGAGAAAGGTCCTACCAGGATAGGTTCGAAGACTGCCGTCGCTTCGTCTCAACTCTTGCCAAGCTTGGAACTGGACGAAGGCTATTGCGACCTAATTCTTTATCAGTTGCCACCCAGTTAATCTCTGCGCCGCCTCCTACCGAACCACAAGAGCACGATCATGTCGAAGACGAAGCTGAAAACGACTAGGAAGGCTACTTGTTGCCAGCTCATTTACAGTCGCCTCCGCTGGAGTCGCGGCTATATCCCGAGTGGCAGCGCGATGCTTTGGAACAACGTTTCGCCTTTCCTTGACAGCCGAGCCCCATGAGGGCTCGCAATTAAGCCTCATGTCTACACTGCAAGATACATGCATAACTTGTAAGACAATGTATCCGGATTGTCAACGTAGGGATCGCGAATAGTCCTTTGAGATAGGCTCAACACAATTCCTGTGGGCGAGGATCTAGCACGCGGTCACATGGAAGACCATCTGGAGCGGTATCCTAGTTCTACCGATGTCGGGAACATGGGGAGGGCCCAAGTTCTGTGTAGACTCCTTGAGTCGCCACGTATCGTTCGAGCTTAAGGGGAAAACCCCAAGAATCTAGATATAATGCCCGTTGAGGAGCAAACGTCGCAATACCCGTGAGTATCGTTTAAGTATATCTAGAAAATCTCTCCACCATTCACAGTCTTGTCTAGCGTATGGAGGAAGACCAGTGTCAGCAACCATGTTAGCGTGGGCATCGATAGCCGCCCTTACCATCGCCATCATCATCAGTTGTGTTTCTGCCCTTAATGTAGGCTTCCTATCCATCGCCTTCGCCTTCGTCGTAGGCGTCCTGTTGGGCGGTGTGAAGATTTCTGATCTGCTCAGAGGATTCCCGGTCAGCCTCTTCATCCTTTTGGTGGGGGTCTCTTACCTTTTCGCCCTAGCCGAGGCCAATGGTACCCTCGAGAAGCTGGCTCTTTATTTTGTCAGAAGCGTTAGGGGAAGAGTAGCTTACTTGCCAATAATGTACTTTGTCATTGCATTTGCCTTATCATCAATAGGTCCAGGGTGCATCCCCGTCACGGCTCTCCTAGCCCCACCAGCTCTTGTGGCGGCTTGCGAGATGGGGATCAGCCCACTTCTCATGAGCATCATGGTAATTAATGGCGGAATTGCGGGGACTCTGTCTCCCATAGCCACAACGGGTGTAGTGGCAAATGGAATCGTGGCCAAGCTCGGGCTTCCCTACATGGGCGACAAGATCTACTTGGATACAATCATCATGAGCTCCATCATGGCGGTTATTGCCTTTGTACTGTTCGGCGGCCTCAAGCTGCTGAGAGAAAAGAAGAGTCTCCCCACTAGTCAAATGATAGTGGAGAAGTTCACATCTGTCCAGATGCTCACCCTAACAGGCATAGGAACTCTGGTGATCGCCGTCATATTCTTGGGCTTGGACGTAGGGTTGACGGCGCTCTTGATAGGCGTCGTTCTCTCGGTAGTAGACCGCAAAACTGAATCTAAGGCGATCAAATCTATGCCATGGGGGACCATTCTTCTTGTGACCGGAGTCACCGTTCTCATAGAATTGATGGGTAAGTTTGGCGGTACTGACATCCTCGCCTCAGGTGTTGCGGGTATATCCACGCCAGCAACCATTGCCCTAACATTGAGCTTCACAGCCGCCCTGATCTCGGTCTACGCAAGCACGGTGGGAGTCGTATATCCGACGTTTCTGCCACTTGTTCCCGTAGTGCTGGCCAAGCTGGGGAGTGGCGACCCTATTGCGCTTATCTTGTCGATAATAGTGTCAGGTTCGCTCGTTGATGCCAGCCCGTTGTCAACGTTGGGAGCTCTGGCTCTTGCGGCTGCCCCTGAGAAAGTGGATAAGAACAGGCTCTATCGTAACCTCATGTTCTGGGGATTGAGCATGTGTTTGGTCGGGTCAGTTGTGTCATGGCTTTTGTTCTCAGTATTACATCTGGTCTAGCAAACTTCTCACAGTAGCACGCTAGATTGGGACGCTTACCCTTTTTCTTTGTCTCGTCGAGGCTAAACATGGCAGAACAAGATTTTCTTCTCGAAGGCGCGCCTTTGTTAAGAAACAAAGATTTGGCTGTGAGATGTCTGACCGTGAAGAGTGACGCTCCCTTCGTTCATGTCCGTCACTGCGGCAACACGATCCAAGCGCGGCGGCGATCCCTCCAGCGTGAATTCAAGAAGGGGAACTCTAGTCCTGAAGGCGGATAATTTATATCAAACGTTTGGAGCAAAGCCCGAAAGGAAGTTCAAGCCAACGAGCAGATGAGGAAAGAACTTATCGGAAGACTCAAAGAATTGGCGTAACAGTTTCTCTTTTACTACACCTAGAAAAGAGTAGAAGGTTCATACCAGTCGTCGAGGCAATATTCAACTGTTGCATAACCAGCGTTCCGCCAAGCAGCCGTGCTGCCTAACAAGGTATATTCTTCTTTCTTGATGCTCTTCTCGGAGCAGGATGCTGGCTCTAAGGCTCGAGCGGCCGCTTACATTACATATGGTCGATACTGGACGATCTGCCGGCACCTCTTTCACGCGTTCTTTAAGGTTACTAACATAGGTGTGAAGGGTGCGCCTTTGAGAAAGGCTGTCAATAGTATTCTATTCTCTTCCTACTTCCAAACATCCCCAGCCTGCGCTTCGCCTCCAAGACCTTTTCTCCTGTGATGAAGGTCCTCCTGCCGCATTGTCTACACTTGATGACGATGGCATCGAGCGGTAACTGGCCTTGCATGTCCTCCTCGACGCTCTCGCTCCCACAAAACATGCATCGGCTCATCAGTTCGAAAACTCGCCCTAAAGTCAGATCGGCCAATTCTCCAACACTACTCTGAGAGGAATACGTTAGGGTTCGCTAGCAGGCTAAGGCGCGTTAGGGCTGTATCTTTCTATGATAGTTGCGCTCCACAATAGGAGTTCATAGGAGAACTCCTCTAGGAACTCTCGGAGAGAGCTTGCTGTGGCTCAACCCCTTGTCCTAACAATGTTGCAAGGCGGACAGAGTCTTAGTCTGTGGCGTCAAAGGCGGCTCTTGTTGTTGTGGAAGAATCATGCGGTAGTTGTAATTGGCAAGCCTTGTTTAGGAGAGTGACGGCTCCTTGGGATTTCATCTCGAAAGAAGAAGAGTCCGATATGCGCCAATTGCCAAGGATAAAATGGCGGCGTTCTGTAAAGGTTCGTGTTTCTCTCAATCTCTTCCTATTTTGCGTCTCCTTCAGGAGGGGTAGCCCTATTCCAACCACGATTCTTGGAATGTGAAAAGAATTGAGAAGGAAAGAATGAAGGATTGAAATGATTCACTACCTATGGGGCGTTGATATCTTCTGCTACGTAGCCTAGACCGAGGCTGACCAGCTTGGCAGCCGTCGGTAGTCCTGTTTCCTTGTCCCATCCCCGCAACATATAGTATTCGTCTAGCATCTTTTCCAAGTCTTCCTTGGTCATCTTCTGCTCTGCACTCGCCCCGCTTAGCATGTTCTCGGCGAACCTTGGAGGTAAGTAATCGTCTCTTCGAGTCATTCCTTCCCTTACGTTGAAGGCTCGGGTGAGGTTGTTGATTCTCTCCCCCACCATCATCAGTTCAGTCACGTCGTACTCGAAGCCCGTGACTGCTCCAAGCCATTTGATGTAGTCTGCTATGGCCGCTGGGCGGAAGGTGATGTTCCCTGTGAAGGAGCAGACGACCAGGGAATTCTGGAGGGCTATGGCGTCTTGGGCCTTGGCCGTGATCCTCGCTTTACCTTCCGTGTCCTTCCTGTTGCGAGGTCTTATCAAGCCGAGTTCAGGCACGGCGTTGGGTCGCTCGAAGCCGGGGTCATGTGCGGCATCTGTGTGAACCGCGCCCCGAGCCGCTGTGGCGTACATTATGCCTACGGCCTTCTTGCCCCGGGGCTCGTGCATTGGGACCTCGACGCCTTTCACCTCCAGTGCAAAGGCCTGGGAGCCCTTGCCTATGGTCTCAGCAGCTTTCTTAACGCCCTCAGCCAGGAGATCTCCCAAGTCTTCACGACGGGCGATCTTCTCGACCATCTGGATAACGGCGTCTGGGTCGCCCCAGTTTAGTTTGATGCCTCCTGTGTCTCTGTCTGTGATCAGCTTCTTTTCATAGCACTCCATGGCGAAGGCTATGATGTTGCCGGCGGATATGGTGTCCAGCGAGTGGAGGTTGCAGAGGTGGTTGGCGACTGCGATGGCTTCCAAGTTGTCGTTCAGGCAGAGGGAACCTAGGGACGCGACGGTCTCGTATTCAGGGCCATCGTTGAAGTCGCCCTTGTACTTGCCCTCCTTCACTTCAACGACCCTCCAGCAACGGACCGGGCAACCCACACAACCATGGAGGCCTTTCTGCATCGTTCTAGTCATCGTCTCCCCACTGATGTTGTCGGCACCCTCGAAGAAGCCTGTCTGGAAGTTCTTGGTCGGGAGGATGCCACTAGCGTTTAGTGCTGGGACGCCGAAGGGAGTGCCATATTTCTGCATGTCGATGACTCCCTGTGTACTGAGGAGCCTCTGGGAGTATTCCCTTGCGAGTGCTATTACCGTCTCCCTGTCCGCCAGGGGTATCTGCTTGTTGGTGCCATGGACAGCCACGGCCTTCAAATTCTTCGAACCCATGACAGCACCAACGCCTGTGCGCCCCGCGGCCCGGGACAGGTCGCTCATGATGCAGGCGAATTTGACGAGGTTTTCACCTCCGAGCCCGATGCTGGCCACCGACGCATTAGGTTCCTTCACTTCCTCCTTCACCAAGGCCTCAGTCTCATGGGTCGTCTTCCCCCACAAGTTTCTCGCATCCCTGAGTTCTGCCTCCCCGTCATGAACCCAGAGGTAAACCGAACTCTGGGCTACTCCCCTAATGACGATGCCGTCGTAGCCAGCATACTTGATCTCGGGGCCCATGGAGCCGGCGGCGTGGGCCTCGGCGAGGCCATTGGATTGGGGTGATTTGGCCATGGCGACATAGCGTGTATGCCCTGGGATTATACCGCCTTGGAGGGGGCCGGCCATGAGGAGAAGGAGGTTCCGTGGCCCTAGGGGGTCGATGCCGGGTTCGAGCTCGTCGTAGAGAATCTTGGCGCCCAAACCTCTGCCGCCTAGATAGTTTCTTGCGACATCCTCGGGCACATTCTGCTCTGTTATCTTCTCCCTTTCGAGGTCGACGCGTAGAAGTTTGCCTCTAAAACCATACATTCCCTCTTCAACTCCGATGACCCTTAGATGGATTAAGAACACCGAGAAAAACTTGTCTCCTACTCTGGTCAACTAAGTAAAGAATAAGAAAGGAAGATGACACTACATTCTTAGAAAGATGAGAGTGAAGGTAAGGTTCTCCGCCCGCCTCCGAGACATAACAGGGGAAAAGGAAGAGTTAGTGGAGAGCGCGGAAGGGGCGACGGTCCGCGACATCTTAGCAGGATTGTCGAAGCGGCATGGAAAGGCCTTCGACAAATACGTCTATGGGCAACAAGGCCAAGTCGCGGATCATATTCAGGTTCTCTTGGATGGGACAAGCATTAGCAACTTGCAGGGCTTGGAGACCAGATTGAAGGACGGGGCTCAGATGGACATCGTCCCTCTCGTTGCTGGTGGCTGAAGACCAGGGTTGCGACTAGGAGCGAGTTGGCGCTCCTCTGTTTTGGTGGTTCAGGGGGAAAGGACTCGATACTTTCGGACCGATGGGACCCTACCTCATCACGAAGGATGAAGTTCCTAATCCTCACAATCTTTCGATAAGGTGCGAGGTCAACGGGGAGGTCAGGCAGAACTCGAATACTAGTGACATGATCTTCAAGATACCGCAAATTGTCGAAGCGCTGTCGGCCGGGATGACTCTGGAGCCCGGTGATATCATAGCCACCGGAACCCCCGGAGGTGTGGGAGAGGACTTCAAGCCTCCGCGTTTCCTAAAGGTCGGCGATATCGTGGAGTCTGAGATAGAGCTCCTCGGCCGCATGAGGAATGTCCTGAGAGCCGAGTAAGCCCTCTTCTATTAACAATAGTAGTGAAAGGGGGCCAAGGCTTTCAACGACCCAATCAGAATGGAGAAATTGATGAGTGAGCTTTACAACAGAATGTTATGCAAGGTACTAAGGTCTTGAAGGGCGTCGCAGCGCGTATTGACCACCAAGGCCTCCCTGTGGAGTTCGAGGCATCCCTTCTCCATATGAAACATCCCCCTCTACCTAGTACGAGGAACAAGTATCGGATTCATCGAGGCGAGTTCGTAGTGATAGGGCTTCAAGGACATCAGCCATGCGGAGAACTCGTCCGTGACACCCCTCTCAACGATGCTAGAGTCCATAGCTAGGTCGAAGGGTATCTCGCTCACTCGCCATATCTAATGGACGCGATGGTCCTCCCCTTTGGAATTTTGAGACTTTGGTTTTGGTTCAGCCTTGAAGCTCTTGGTTCCAGTTTCGCTGCCTCATCCTTCACATCAACCCCAGATAGCTCGTCACCCTAGACGCCCAACTTGTCAGCCAAGTCTTTGAGGTCTCTGGCCACCAAATCGAATGAAGGGTCTGGCGTCAAATCTGGAGTGCGATGAGGACCAAACTCCGTTGGCCGCGGAACGAACGCCGTCTTGAATCCAACAGCCTGCGCCCCTCGTAGGTCGTGCTTATGCGCAGCCACCATCATCACTTGGTCCGGTCGGAGACCCAACAGATCGGCGGCAGTCTGGTAGACCTCGGGGTCCGGCTTGTAATGCTTGGCCAGCTCGGAAGATAGAACGCAGTCCCAGGGTAGGCCTGCATGCTTTGCCATGTTGACCAGCAGGGCTATATTGCCGTTGGAAAGAGCGGCAACAATAAATCGCTTACGCATTCGTTTGAGTCCGCCGATAACGTCCGGCCATGGCCTAAGCCGGTGCCACACTCGATTCAGGTCATCTTTCTCGGCTTCGCTTAGCCCTTCTATCTTGAACTCGATGAGCAGCCTTTCAAGGATCATACGGTGCAGGGCATCTATGTTTCTCCAAGGCAACCCTCCTCGCCGAACAAGGTTCATGGAAGGCTCGTACTCCGCTCGCCAAGCATCTGCGAACAGAGCCCAGTCCACATTGATCCCTTTAGCCTTTCTGAGCTCTACTCCTTCACTTATGATTGTGCTACGCCAATCCACGACAGTCCCGAAGACATCAAAGGTGAGGGCCTTGACTGTCGAAACATCCATTGAAGGTAATGCCTCCTCAGGATAGGGAATGGGCAGCTCACGATATATAGTTGGGCCCTATGCCTTGTCCAGGAATCTTCTCCCTTTTCGGAATTGTCGTTCAAACGAGTATCCTCTCGATCCAACGGAGGTAGGGTTCGTTCCACCCAACAATATGGACCGAAGCGTATCACACGCATATTGAACACAGAGGCTTTATGGAGTCTAGGGTCGTTCCCCTAGGTACTGAAGCCATGAGAGGTAAGGTGCTTCAACACCAGACTGCCAGAGGAGGGCGATCAACTCACCATAGTGATGAATATCCTCCAGAGCAACCATGGCTAGGATGTTCTCTACACTCGCAGTCATGGGCGGGTCCCTCCTCCAAGGCAAGACGACCTCCCTTCTCAGCTCCTCAGGTGTAAGCTTCTTCAAGTAAGCTTCGGTCCTCGTCTCCACATCCTCCATCAGGCGTCTCATCGACTCTATGTCCTTGAAATCGTCGAATGACGGCTGGACCCAGTCCGTGGTCATCCTAGGGATCACGTAGTGGATAATCCTGGACTCCATGAAGGTTAAGTGCAGGAAGACGTTCCTCATGGAGTCGAAGCTCGCACCCCGGGGCTTTACAACCTCGTCCCAGGGCAGCTTGGCCAGGGCTTGGAAGTACATGCGACGGGCTGCATGGTTGTAACGGATTAGCTCAGAGATATCCATATCTCTGAGGTGATCGGGTCAGGGTTTAAGACTTTTCATATCTGGGAGGAGCTGAAAATAGCATATACGATCCTAACCGAAAGGCCGTGGGGGTCTTCGTCCAGCTCATAGTCTTCGAAAAATTGGAGAGTTGGCTGCCTACAAACGCCTATTTCTAGTATTCCAGCCATCTCTTGATGAATTCTTCGAGGCGGTCGACGCATCTGGCCAGTATCTTCTCTCCCTTCTCCCGGGTAGCCTTAGTCGGGTCTCCTGCAAAGGCGGAGGGCGTCGCCTTGCTACTTGGGTAATATTGGATCACCGATGGATAGGCGTTCGAGAGGGTCTCCCTCGGATTCTCGGCACGCATCTTGCCTCTGCGGACGAGGTCTTCCCTCAGGGTCATAATGACGGATGTCGCCAACTCACCTGAGTGGCCGAGTGGGAGTTTGCTTTCGCCTAGGTCGCCTGAGAGGTTTCCGATGAACCTCCAAAGGTCTATCTGGGCGATGCGTACTCCCTTTGGTGCCAGATCTTGGCCAATCTCCTCGACAGTTGGGACATTGGGGCCGTGGCCGTCGATGAAGAAGATGTACCTCACTCCGTTCTCGACGAGGCAGTCGCAGACCTCTTCGAGGTACGCCTTCAAGGTATTAGGCATCACCCAGAGGGTTCCGGGGAACTCGTTCCACGCCCTCGAGTAACTTACCGGTATGGTTGGTGTTATGATGGCGTCCACGCGTTCGTTGAGCCTTCTAGCCAGTTCTTCGACTATGAAGCATTCGATCCCCACGGGGTTGTGGGGGCCGTGGCACTCGATGGCGCCGATGGGCACTATAGCGAGCTTGGTCCTAGCGAAGGCCTCTTTGGCTTCCTCCCAAGTGGATTCTTCCAGGATCATGTTCGTTACATCCTCCTTTGGGCGTTCGATGCTTGAGTATAAATGAGTTTTCAAGATTACTATAGCCACTCGTAACTTACATATATGCGCGTCCACTAGTCAGAGATGACATCTAGGTGGAACTTGTCATGGCAGACCTATTGGACCCTCTAGTCATTAAGGGGCTCAGGCTCAAGAATCGGCTCGTCATGCCTCCCATGGGAACCGATTTGGCCACCAACAGGGGGCAAGTTACGGAGAAGCACCTCGCCTACTATAAGCCCAGGGCAAGAGAGATCGGCCTCGTGATAGTTGAGCACAGTTACGTCAGCTTCGGGGGCAGGTTCACGTCTACGCAGATTGGCATCCACGACGACAGCCTCATTCCAGGCCTCAGGAGGCTTGTGAACGTCATCCACGACTCGCGCACGCCCGCCGCCATTCAGATCAACCACTCCGGAGGCAAATGCAGCCAAGCCGTCTGCGGCGCGCAACCCGTTGGCCCCTCTTCGATCAAATACTGGAAGGAGCCGACCCGGGGCCTCGAAATCTCAGAGATTAGGAGACATGTCCAAGACTTTGGGGAGGCTGCCCGCCGAGCTGTAGAGGCCGGATTCGATGCCGTAGAGATTCACGCCTCCCACGGTTGGTTGCTCAACGAATTCGCCTCACCCCTGACGAACAAAAGGACAGACCAGTATGGTGGGAGTCTGGAGAACCGGTTCCGTTTTTCATTAGAGGTGGTCCAAGAAGTTAGGAGAAGAGTAGGTAATGAATACCCTGTATTCTTCCGGCTCGGCGCAGACGACTTTACCCCGGGTGGCCTGACGATCGAGGAGAGCAAGATCATGGCTCCGCAGATAGTTGAGGCGGGAGTGGATGTGATGGATATCTCCGCAGGGATCTGCGGCATCTACCACCCTACAAACAAGGGACCTGGCTTCTTCATCCCACTGGCCGAGGAGATAAGGAAGGTGGTCTCGGTGCCCGTCATAGGGGTTGGCGGGATAGGGACGGCGGAACTAGCAGATCAATACGTGAGAGAGGGCAGGGTCGATCTCGTTGCGGTCGGAAGGGCCTTGATGAACGACCCTGACTGGGGTGTCAAGGCCATACAATCGCTAAGGCGGGTAAGAGGATAGGCCCTTCCAAGAGAAAGAGTGCTTCGTCTAACCTCGAGAAATCCATGCCCTTAGCCTCAGTGACTCGAACGAGGTTCCGGCACCCTCAGGTCTTTTACCCAGAGACCTAATCCAACTGAGATCCACCTGCCGAGACCCCCTTAACCCGTATTGGTTACGGATGAAAGATTTGGTCCGAAGGTCCTTAACTTCCATGGCGAAGTTAGATGGAGTCCGGGGCCTGATAGTGAAGGTCTGAGCCAACTATGCAGCTCTCGCCTCGATCCAAGCGATAATGCTCGACTACGTGAATGGTAGGGTGCTTGGGGGCTCTGACCCAAGGACTGGAGGCGTAGTCGTCTCAACCTAAGGTGGGTTATCTTTAAGTGGCGTAGAGCACAATCATGGATGAGGTGGGATGAATGATCTACGAGTGGAGAATCTATGAGATTCCGCCTGGGAAGATGGCGAACATCAACAACCGCTTTGCGAACGTCACCCTTAGGCTCTTCGAGAAACATGGGATCAAGGTCATAGGTTTCTGGGAGGCCATCGTCGGGCAGAGCAACACCCTATACTACATGATCGCCTTCAATGACATGGGTCATAGGGAGAAGGCGTTCCACGCCTTCATGTCAGATCCGGAGTGGATTAAGGCAAGGGCAGAGACCGAGAAGGAAGGTCCCATCGTCAGTCGAGTGCATAACATGTTGCTGAGGCCGACTCCCTATTCCCCGCTCCAATAGTCGTACTAGGATAATCCATAGATTTCAGCGACTAGTATGGGAGTGCATGCGCTAGTATTCATTCTAAGCCGAGGAGTCTTGCGGGGTTCCTCCTCGCCATCGTATCTATCTCAGAGTCCGTGATCCCCAAGGCTTGGAGAACCTTGATGAACTGCCTCATCCCGTCGATGGGGTGTGGGCTGTACGGCTGCCCGAAGTCCGTGGCCACGATGCACTTGTCTGCACCAACTCGTCTTATCCCTTCCACTACGCGCTTCGGATCGAGGCGGTTTCCATAGGGCATGCAAGAGTTGTAGCAGTACTCCAAGTGCGCCCCCAACTCGACGAGCTTAACCAGCGAATCAAGCGGCCAGTCGGTAGCCTCCCAGCCCGGATGAGTAATCAGGACCTTCCGAACCCCCGCGTCCTGTGCGGCCTTGACCAAGGCGAAGATTTCTTCCAGTGAGAGGTGGCATGTGCCCAGAACCATGTCTGCGTCAGCTACCAGACCGAGGACCTCGCGAACTTGGGGGATCAATTCCCCTGAAGGGTCGAGGATGTTTATCCCCTGCACACTCACCCTCAGTCTCCTTGCACTCTCGACCGGCGTGTGCTTAGGATACCCCGCGATTCCCATGACCTTGATGTGGTTTGCCGCGTGGAGTGTGGGCATCCACACCTCCTTGGCTCCGAAGCCTATGGCAGCCTCCACGGCTAGGGGGTTTATTCCCCCGACGGGGTGGTTGAGGACCACACCCCCGAAGACCCCGATACCCGGCACAACCTTCCTAACTAAGGGAGTTCGGGCGGCGCTTATGGCGTGGTGGCATTTTATGAGGACGGCCTTGTAGCCAACATCTCGCATCTGTCGTGCTAGTTCTATATCGTCGAAGGGTCTCTCAAAGATGGAGGGGGCAGCGTGCACGTGGAGTTCACTTACCCCCTGCAATCTTTCAAGGTCGATTCGTGGAAGCTGGATCGTCATCTCTCAACCCACTCTTCGTAGTTGCTTCGTCCTCCTCTAAGAATCCTTCGACCGTGAAACTGCTCTTCCTGCAAACCTTCCCAATCGCAGGCGGGGGGTGGCTCCGCAGCACAAGGACTTCAGAAAGAGTTTTCTGTAGCTATCATGTAGGAACTTGTCAAGTCACAGAGCGTAGTCTGGTCGAGAACTTTGAAACTACTACTGGTAATAATTGACGGTATGGGTGACCTGCCAGTTCCCCAGCTTGGTGGAAAGACTCCCCTAGAAGTTGCCGAGATCCCCAATATGGATTCGCTAGCGAGGCGTGGTAGGACAGGGATGGTATATACGGTCAAGAAGGGGGTGGCACCTGAGAGCAGTACAGGAGGCATCTCTATCTTGGGCTACGACCCCTTCAACTACAATGCCAGCAGAGGGGTCTTGGAGGCTGTGGGAGCTGGGATGAAGTTCGAGGATGGTGATTTGGCGTTGAGGTGTAACTTTGTGACTTTAGGTGAGGGGATGCGTATTCTTGACAGGAGAGCGGGCAGGGACCTCAAGCCTGAGGAAGCAAGGCGATTGAGCGAGGAGATAAACGAAAAGGTCAAACTTGAATCTTATCCCGCAGACTTCGAATTCCGAAGCACCCACGGTTACAGAGGGGCACTTATCATACGCAGTAGAATGAATCCTCTCTCCGACCACATAACGAATACAGACCCCGCCTACTACCTAGAGGACAGTTTGGCCGTGGCCAAATCAGAATACGAAACGATCGCCCAAGAAAGCCATCCCCTAGATGGAACCGAGGCCGCCGGAGCCTCCGCCGGCCTTGTCAACGAGTTCGCCAGGAGGAGTCACATGGTTCTGGAAAGGAGCGAAGTCAATGAGAGACGTAGCAGTGCTGGGAAGCGAAAGGCGAATTACCTTCTGATGCGGGGTTCAGGAAATCGGTTACCGAGGTTCTTCGACATCAATCAAAGGTATGGTCTTCGCTTCGCATCCTTGGCGAATATGCCCGTGGAGAGGGGGATAGCCACACTGATAGGAATGGGAGGAATCGACATTCCTCCTCCATCAGAGGACTTGGCGAAGGACTGCAGACTGATGTTTGCGAAGCTCCTCGAGCACTTCCAGGCCTACGATTGCTTCTACATCCACATCAAGGGGCCTGACGAACCTGGACACGACGGCGACTGCAAACAGAAGGCAAGGCTCCTTGAGATCATAGACAAAGATTTCTTCGGAAGCCTCGAAGGAACGGTGGACTTGAGCGATGTCATCATCTGCGTCACCGCGGACCACGCTACGCCGTGCATCGCGAGAGTCCATACCGATGACCCTGTTCCTCTACTAATAAGCGGAGGCAACTTGGCTGGAGATGGCTCAGAGGGTTTCTCGGAGAGGATATGTTCTAAGGGAAGTCTGGGAACCCTGGAGAGAGGGGTGGAGCTGATGCCCAGACTTATGATTATGATGAAGGGATAGTCGAGGACCTCGAGCCAGCGTATCACTGGGTCGATTCGGGAAGATCCAACCCGAGGATGGTCTTCCGAGTCCGTCTCCGTTCAGATGGCGTAGGGATTGTGTGGTGCTACTTCCGTAATCGTTTCTTCTCCAACCAGAAGCCCACGAGTTCAGAGTAGTTCTCTGACACTCCGCTGATCGCTTGATCTCTGCCAATCTTCTTCGCTCTATAGCCGCTCAAAGGGTCCCAGAATATGGTTCTCCCAACGGCGAATCCGTTCACCCCCTTTGTCAGGGCGCCTACCTCAAGCCATTTCCGAACCATCTCTTTGCTCTCGCCCCTACCCAAGGTGACCACCGATGCTTTCCGACCGCCCCTCTTCGCCTGCTCTACTAGGCGCGCGGCCTCTTCTCTTCTTTCAACGCCCTCGAGCTTCCAGACGGTGGGCTCCACCCGAGCATCCTGAATCTCACCCATCGCATCCACCATGAGCCTGGGCCGCATCTCCACATCGTAACGCCTTCGGTCGCCCAAGGAGTCGAGCTGAGCCTTCGTCGCTGGCACAAGCAGTTCAAAGAGGAGAGGCCTGCTCCTCCGTTGGAGGTACTCGCTGAGCACCCTCAACCTCTTGAGCTGTCGGGCATTCGTCTCTGCGTCACCTTCAGGATTGTAGCGGACAAGGACCTTAACGAAGGTTGGGTCGTAGTCCTCTATGTGCCTCCGGTAGGTGTCCCCGTACTCGAAGTCGAACTCGTCTTGACCCGACTTCTCAACGGGCATGGCGAAGATGAGGCCTTGGGCCCTCGCCTCTCGAAGAACCCTCGAACCGAACTCCTCATCGACCAAGATTCCCGCGTGCTCCTTGGGCACGTTCGCCTGCAGAGCCTTCCTGAACCCCCTGAAGATTATGTCCTTAAGGTCTGACACAGTCTCCACTTCTTCTTTGGTCGGTGCACGGCCCTTTATCCCCAGGAGCCCCGCGAGGAAGCTGCTACGGTGGTCGAAGGCAAGAATGAAGAGCTCCTTACTCCCCCAATCACGAGCTTCGACTTTCATGGAACCTGACCCAATAAAGTAGGTGTCGATCCTACCGAAATAAGACTGTTGCTCATATCTCCTCGAACCAAGACCCTACGAGATAGTCAAATGAGTGGAAGTGAAAGAACTCCAACGTAAGGTATCTGGCCCTCGAAGGGAAGGCTAAATACTGGATTCGGACTACACCTATAGACCACTTGATGAGGTCGAAGCAGATGCCTTTTTGTCCAAAATGCGGAAGTAAAGTACCTGAAGACGCGCAATACTGCCCGAACTGTGGTGCTCCAATAGGAAAACCTGAGCCACCTACAGTCCAGCCGGTTCCAACGGCGGCAGAAGCCCCACCCACACGGGGTCTCTTCGAGAGGGTATACCGGGCAGCGATGCTCGACCCACTCCTCTACGATGAGGTGGAGGCAGATGAGGCCGCGACAACTCAAGCTTTGGCCGTCGTTGTCATTGCGAGTATAAGTCAAGGGATAGGGAGCGCTCTCTCTCACGGGCTGAGGGGCTTCTTCGGAGGACTCGTCTCGGCATTGGTAGCTTGGCTCCTATGGTCCTTCATAACATACCTCGTGGGGACTAGGGTCTTCGATGGGAGAGCCACCTACGGGGAACTTCTTCGAACCATAGGCTTTGCCCACTCACCAAACCTCCTAGCGATTCTCACCTTCATACCCTTCCTCGGGGGCCTAATCTCCTTCGCCCTCTGGGTATGGGGATTAGTGGCGATGATCGTGGCTGTGAGGCAGGCCCTGGACTTCTCAACAGGGAAGGCCGTCATGACATGCATAGTTGGCTTCATCGCAGCTATGTTGGTTCTGGTAATCGCGGCCTTCTTCCTAGCAATCCCCCTCATTCTCTTCAACATCTTATAGATGAGCGGAAAGGACGATCCGAGTGTGGTCTCCGACCCATCTCTGAGAAAGCCTATGCGATTCACAGAAGGACCTCAAAGTGTGGCGACCCACTGCGAGAGTTTTGAGGTCAGAGGCTGTATTCAACATCAACTTGGACACGGTACACTATTTCCATTGAGTGTTCAGTTTCCAGCCTTAGCAGAGGACAAATCGCCTGCAGGAAATGGGTATGGTAGCCCGGGGGAGACCTAAGCTCAAGCTGTAGAATACCCCCTCATTTCCTTTTTCCACTAGCATTCTGTTGACCGGAGGAGACCACCGCTCGAGTGAGAATATACACGCACCCCAACGCCATCACTGGAGGCGTAGAGTTCTAGCAGTATGGGGTCGACCTAACCCGGTACTACAACCAATCGAGCATAAGGATCTGGGTCTGGACCAAGGATATGGAGAAGGACTTCGGCGCGGAGTGGAGAAGCCCAACCCCGGAAGAACAAGCCTAATGGGCGACTGTTAAGAAAGACGAAGACCAAGAGGTGAAATAAGGGTGGCGTGGGCCACAAGTGCACGTGGGGCGAGTCTCCTCGCCTTCTGCCCTGTCACATATCACCTCCGTGACACGAGTACCATGTGCAACTGGACAGACACGCCACCCCACTCCAAGGAGAAACGAATGCGAAGTGAGAAGGAGATAAGGGCCGAGCTGGAAAGGCTACGGCTCCACAGAAAGGACTACCTGAAACGGATGGGTGGTAGGGGAGACGACTACTCCCGCAGGGTCCACCACTACGTCCAGTGCCTCGAGTGGGTGTTGGAGCGGAGGGAGAGGCTCCACGTCGCAGAAATCTGGGAGCAAGTAACTGGAAGACGCGACAAGGGGAAACGACAAATAGAGTAGATGTACATTTCTGCTCCAGTCCTTCTTTTACAGCACTTAACGAAAATCCTCTCAATAGTTTGGCGGCATTGCTAGATGTGGGTTCGCTCCCTTGAATTCTTCTGAGCAGTAGACTATGAATCTCTTTGTTGATAGTTAGGATATTTCTATTTCTCTAGCCTAGACATAGACCTAAAGGGTGTTTCTAGGTTAAGTCTTCCTCAATTCTTTTAAGAGAGGCCCTTAGCTCCTCGTTGGTGAATTTATGTGTCATGAGCTGCTTTGCCACGTATTCGACGCTTCTCTGCATACCCTCTGGTAATCCTAGGAGCTGAAACAGCTCCTTCTTGCAAGCTGCTGCCTTCAACAGGGCCTCTCTTCTGAGCTTTGTCTCCACGTGTATTGTTTTCCTCCTATTATATCCGTATTCTATACCCGTTAGGAAGGTGTCTGTAAACTCCTCCTGCAAGCTCTTCGGCCTGAACCATAGGTCTTCATAGACTCTGGTCATAAGTGAGGGGCGGTCTTCCTCCTCCCTAGCTTCCGAAGCTTTTGCATCGGCCATTGGGAGGGGATTCATAACGCCTGCAAGCAAGAAGGCCTCTTCTCTTTTAAGGACCTTATCTTTGCTTTTGTAGGCCATGTGGTAGTCCGTCATATAGGTGCCCTCTTCGTCAACAAGATGATTGGCGGTGTGAGAGTTAGTCATGAAGTCCCCGCCCTTGAGTATGGTTCCATGAAGGAGATCAGCATCATGATGCAGCCTGAGGTTGAAGCCACAGCTCGAGCCGAGCCACTTGAGAAAGTCCTTGCAGTCACGAGGATCTAGAACTTGGTGGACGCAGGGGTGGAGGAAGCCGTAGAGTATCTCATCAACCCTTATGTCGGTAGGCTGCTCCATGAACACGCAGGCCGCCTCGATGGGTCTGCCGGAATTCTTGAAGCGCTTGAGCAAGACTTCCCGGGGTGTTTCATGGAGCATTCCAAATAGTTCAACCCTATTCTTGAAGTCGAGGACGCGAACGTCTTCATAGAATCCGATTCCTATGGGTCTTGGTACTGGAAGTCCGAGTTCCCGAGCCTCGACTATTCGGGAAATCTCGTTCTCAGCTTCGTCAACTGTTGAGAGCCCCCAGATCAAACGGCCTGCCCCGATGTGGGTGTCGGACAGGTAGTAGGTGTATATTCTCCCATCGGTGTAGATGGGCCTTGAGCTTCCTGTGGCTATACCGATAGCCTTCGCCTTGAACCATTTGCCCCCTTTGCTTTGCTGCACTATGGACCTGAAACCGCTCGTGTAGGCCTCGATGCTTGGAATTGGGCCTTCCTTCGAAATGCATTGGAGGGGAACATCATTATCCTTAAAGGGGTAGAGGGAGGGGTCGGCGAGCCTTGTGAAGCCTTCTACAAGGTGGAAGATGACCTTGCTGCCTCTTAAAAGGCTTAAGAGCCTTTCCGTATCCATGACTCATTCACGCGTCATAGCATTCTTAGCGCGTGTCTCTAGTAGCCTGTTCCTCTGTATATGCAGCCCCTGCGGTTGTCGCTGTCGAAGGACCTGCGCCTCTTGGAGCCGTCGGTCAAGCCCCGTCCCCTAGCATGAGACTACTTTCTGGCCTTCTTTTTCTTCCTCTTCCCCGGCCTCTTCTCGCCGCCCTGCAATCTATAACCCCAGGTAGATGGTGGAGTCTCGGCCTCTTAAGAATTTGGAGCCAAATCGTCATCGTTTGCACCTACTGACAACAGCGCGCCGCTCGGAAAAGCTATGGGCTTAGTTCACGCGCTCTACACATCAAATGTGGCGAAAATCGTGACCATAAAGACCATATTTACTCTCCATTGGGCAAAGTTATGCTAAGCGCGCGCTTTATCTTTTCTCTTCAGGACTAATCGAAGCATATTGTTTAAATATCGTTGACAGCTTTCATCTCAAATGAGGGTCATCCGTGTCTAGAAGGAGGAGGAGAAAGGTGGAGAAACCCTTTAAGCTCATATCTGAGGAACTGCCGGTGTTGGAGAGAGCGGTTAGAACGTCGGAGTACGACGAATTACTCGACGAATTCACCAAGAGCGATCTCAGGACAGCTAGAGTCGAATACCCAAATAAGTCCATGAAGGCCCTAATGGCCGCGCTAAGGTCTAGGATCAAGAAGAGAGACCTGAAGGCTAAGGTGGCTCTCAGAAAAGGCAATCTCTACCTCACGAAAGCATAGTCCCAACTTCACCTCTCTATTTTTGATCATGTTCTGACAGAACTGCTCGCAGGAAATTCTATGGTTCTAGGACAGTCTACGGTCTTCCATGGAACCATCGACTCGCGCGCGTTAGTCTACGGTCCTCTTTTACTCAGGATAGAGGCGCGGTGCATCTGAGCTGGCCGCGTAGATCAGGCTATTCTCTTCAAGGATCTCCCTGAGCCTCCTCGCGGCTTCGGTGAGTTCCTCCCCCCTCTTAGCGCCCACGATCACAACCTTCCCTGACGCGAAGATCAAGAACACGACTTTGGGCTCTTCCATCCGGTATATGGCGCCGGGGAACTGTTCAGGCTCATACATCGTTCTCCCCAAGACGTATGCAGCACCCTCAAGGTCGATGTTTCCGCCCAAGAATGCTGAGTCGACTACGTTCCGTACCTCGATCTTCGGCTCCCCCCTGGTGATGATGCCCCTCTCCTTCAGCCCACGCAGAACCTTGTTCACGGCCTCCTCAACCTCCCTCATGGACTTGGCTCCAGCGCATATCATCTTGGCGGAGCTGAAGATGAGGAGAGCCACCTTGGGCTTCTCAAGGGGGAGGCAGAGGCCTGGGAACACCTTCGGCCGGTATTCTGCTTCAGGGAGCGCTCCTAATGCGTCCAGTAGGTTGATGGCTTCTCCAATATCTACCGAGGCCACTATGTTCTGGATCGTGGCGTTGATCTCCTGCCCAGTCCCCGGCATACGTTGCTCGACCTATGAGGGTTTGGACCCAGCCTTTAGGTCTCTCGCCTAGACGGCCGTGATTCTCGGCCTCTCCCTACTCTACGCTAACATAGCCCTCCTAATAATTAGTGAAAGAATACTGATCCCAGCATCAAGACTCGCAGTGCCTAGTATGTTTCTCTTCTCTATTCAATAGCGCTGTCGTTACTGTTTTTGTCCACATTGAGGACAGAACCTTGCTAGGAATGGGATTCTAGTCTTGCAGTTGACGCATATTCTCGACGCGTAGGCCCATATTAGCTCGGGCCGCAGTAGTGTTCCACAGAAACTGCAATATTTGGATGACGTGGGGACTCTGCTCCTGCATCTAGGGCAGGTTGAATATGGCCCAAGAAAGGGAGGAGAAACAAGAATCCAGAGTCCAACACTCAATCCAACATCTTCCTCTAAGACGTCACCGGAGAAAACATCTCCTTTCCTCTTTAAGAATTCGCTAGAGGTGAGCTGGGACTAGTGGACTTTGGCCACAAGCTCCGTCTTCATCTCTTCGCCTGCAGGAAATGGGTATGGTAGCCCGGGGGAGATTGTCGGAGCCTTCGTGGCCCTTTCGAACTCCCGTTGGCAGGTATCTTCTCCCAGTGGGGATCCAGAGCCTGCTATGCCTGACCGGAGTCTGGCTCCTTTGGCCGCTACACCACCGGGCTACTGGGTGGTTAGGATGTGACGAATTCTTATAAAGATGGTGAAGCACCCAGGCACCGGGGAAAGAAAGCCTACCGCGCTTGCTAATCTCTCCAATGCCTCTGGGCCCCTCGCTTCCTCATTTGGAAAGTACTTCCCATCAAAAGCCGCCTCTTCATGCGAGGTCCATAACCCTAAAATAATGCAAAGGCTTATATACTAGATGAGGGGCATTTGTGCCGCTAGGTTCTGTCAAGAACCTCGGCCAAATTCAGAAAGAATTTCTGTCGAAACGTCTAGGATATAGGCGTTTCACTAGACAGAATATTGGAGAAGAAAAATGTCCGTAGGAAGTGTACGTAGGAGGATACTCAACGCTTCGCGTTGCCCTGAATGTGGTAGCGATAACCTTGTAGAAGATTACGATATGGGCGAGATAGTTTGCGGAAATTGTGGGCTGGTAGTAAGGGAAGGCGTGATGGATGAGGGGCCGGAGTGGAGAGCCTTCACCCGCGAAGAGAAGGAAGAGAGGAGTAGAGTGGGAACCCCTACCTCCCTCTCGGTTCATGACAAAGGTCTCTCCACGGTCATTGACAGAGTCAATCGAGATGCCTTCGGGAGAGAGTTACCCTCAGCGACCAGGCTCCAGATGCTCCGCCTCAGGAAGTGGCATATCAGGGCCCGTGTCCACTCCTCTGTGGACCGGAACCTCGCCCAAGCCATGGCGGAGCTCGATCGCTTGGCCGACAAGATTCGAGTCCCATCGTCAGTCAAGGAGCAGGCTGCCCTCATCTATAGGAGGGCGTTGGATAGGGGTCTAGTCAGGGGGAGGTCCATACTCGCCATAGCTGCTGCCTCCCTCTACGCCGCCTGCAGGTTCACGGAGACGCCGAGGACATTGAAGGATGTGGCTGAGGCCAGCCTCGTGAGGAAGAAGGATATTGCCCGTTGCTACCGGCTTCTCCTCCGTGAACTGAACATCAAGATGCCGACAGCAGACCCCATCAGAAGCGTCCCTAAGATTTCGTCGAAATTGGGCCTCAACGAGAAGACCCAGCAGACGGCAATCGAGCTGCTCCACAGGGCAGAGGAGAAGAAGGCGACAGCCGGAAAGGACCCCATGGGCCTGGCCGCTGCAGCCATCTACATCGCCTGCGTAATTGAAGGGGAGAAGAAGACTCAGAAGGAGATCGCCGAGGCCGCCGGAGTCACGGAGGTTACTGTTCGTAACCGCTACAAGGGTCTGCGTAGGGCGTTGAGACTAGAGGTCTGACCGACCTCGACCAACTTTTCTCCTTTTTCTGCAATCTTTGCCAAAGCTTATCTCTGACCATTCAGGGGTGTAAAGGCTATAGGGAGGTAATCTGGAATGGGGCACCCCTACATACCGAACAGCACCGACGAGATCCGCAAGAAGCTTCTAACAACAATCGGCGCCGAGACCGTCGAAGATCTCTTCTCTGACATACCCAAGGATCTTCGCCTCCGCCACCGGCCTTCTTTGCCTGAACCCCACTCCGAGATCGAGGTCAGAAGATACGTTGAGGGAATCCTCGCCAAGAACACAACAGATCGGGAGTTCGTCTCCTTCCTAGGGGCTGGCATCTGGCCCCACTCCGTTCCAATAGTAGTGGACAGCATAGCAGGCCGAACCGAGTTCCTGACAAGCTACACGCCCTACCAACCTGAGGTTAGTCAAGGAATGCTTCAGGCCCTCTATGAGTACCAAAGCCTCCTTTGTGAGCTGTTGGATATGGACGTCGTTGACTCTTCGATGTATGACTGGGCGACCAGTCTAGGCGAGGCCGCGCGCATGGCGCGCCGTGTAACTGGTAGGACGGAGTTCCTCTACCCTCATTTCATTCACCCAGAACGCCTAGCCACACTCCGAGCCTACAGTGAACCCGTCGGCATCAAGCTGGTCGAGGTGGACAACGACCTTGATGATGGCCAGATAGACTCAGAGGATGTCAAGGCTAAGGTTGGGCCACAGACGGCTGCCCTCTATGTCGAGAACCCCAGCTACCTAGGGCCTTTGATGATGAACCTAGAGGAGTTGGCCGAGATCGTCCATGACCATGGGGGCCTCTTCGTAGCTGGCGTGGACCCCATGTCTCTTGGCCTCATCAAACCCCCTGGGCAGTATGGTGCCGACATCGCCATAGGGGAAGGCCAGCCCTTAGGCTCCCACGTGAACTATGGGGGGCCACTGTTGGGCATCTTCGCATGTCGAGAGGACCCTCGCCTCCTTCGCCAGATTCCGGGGAGAGTCGTCGGAATGACCGTTACCAGAGGAGGGGATACGGGATATTGCATGGTTCTCCAGACTCGGGAGCAGCACATTCGCAGGGAGAAGGCCACAAGCAACATCTGCACCAATGAGGCTCTATTGGCTGTTCGAGCTGCCGCGTATCTCGCCTTGCTAGGACCTGAGGGAATTCAGTCACTCGGAGAGTATGTGATTTCCATGGCCAGCTACCTTGCCAGTCTCCTCTCCGAAATCGAAGGCGTCAAAGCCCCATCCCTCCGCGGTCCCCACTTCAAGGAATTCACGATGCGGCTCACAAAGCTAGGCAAAAGGGCCTCACAGATGAACAAAGATCTCTTGACCGAGGGGATTCTCGGAGGGAAACCGTTAGTCGAAGATTTCCCAGAGCTAGGGGAAGCCAGCCTCCTCTGCGTCACAGAACGACACACACGAGAAGACTTGGAGAAGCTCGTTGAGGCCGTAGGCAGGATCATGGAGGGGTGAGGGGTGAAGGAGTTTCGTCAAGCTAGATGGCCGGAGCCGAACCTCTTTGAACTCGGGGTTCGAGGTCGAAAAGGGGCCTGTCTCCCTAACTTGGATTCGGTCGTAGCCTCAAGGGTCGGAAACCCGGGACAGCTTATCCCCCAGGAGCTGGGGAGAAAAGGGCGTGCACAGCTTCCTGAGGTGTCGGAGGTAGAGGTCATCAGACACTACACCCGTCTGAGTGAGTTCAACTTCTGCGTCGACTCAGGGATGTATCCCTTAGGGAGTTGCACCATGAAGTACAACCCCAAGGTCAATGACTACCTCGCCTCAAGCGACAAGGTTCACATGGTCCACCCCTACCAGCCAGAGGAGACAACCCAAGGCTCCCTAGAGATCCTCTACAAACTTTCCCAATGGCTCTCCGAGATAACAGGCGTGCACAACTTCAGCCTACAACCCTCTGCTGGAGCCCACGGGGAGTTCACGGGAATCCTCATCATTCGTGCCTTCCACCGGCAACACGGCAATTCTGGCCGGGACGAGATCATAGTCCCAGACTCGGCCCATGGAACCAACCCGGCAAGCGCGGCCATGGGAGGTTACAAAGTCGTCGTGGTTCCCAGCAACGATGAGGGCTGCATCGATATCGAGGCACTCAAGGCCAGCGTGGGAATTAGGACGGCTGGCCTCATGCTTACGAACCCTAGTACGCTCGGGATATTCGAGAGGAGGATTACGGAAATCTCGGAGATCGTCCACGAGGCGGGGGGGCTCCTCTACTATGATGGGGCGAATCTCAACGCCATCCTCGGCAAGGCCAGGCCAGGAGACATGGGCTTCGACATTGTCCACCTTAACCTCCACAAGACCTTCTCGACTCCTCATGGGGGTGGCGGCCCTGGCGCTGGTCCAGTCGGAGTGAAGGAGTCCCTAGACCCATTTCTCCCAGTTCCCATCATAGCCTTCGATGGGAAGCGGTACCATCTCGACTACGATAGGCCGTTGAGCATCGGTAAGGTCAGAAGTTTCTATGGGAACTTCGAGGTTCTGGTGAGGGCGTTCGCCTACATATATGGGATGGGATTTGAGGGGCTGACCTTGGCCTCTGAGGTGGCCGTCTTGAACGCGAACTACTTGGCGCGAAGGATCTCGGCCATTCGGGGTTTCGCCTTGGACCGTGCTAGTGAGATTCCTCGGAAGCATGAGTGTGTCATAACCTGTGCTCAGTTGAAGGAGGAGACTGGCGTCTCTGCAAGGGATGTGGCGAAGAGGCTCCTCGACTTTGGCGTCCATTCACCAACTATCTACTTCCCCCAAATCGTCGAAGAGGCCTTGATGATAGAGCCGACGGAGAGCGAGCCTCTTGAAGAGCTCGACCGACTCGTAGACGCACTAGCCCAAATCTCCAGTGAAGCCTACTCCAACCCGGAGATCCTGAAGAACGCTCCTCACAAGGCCTCAGTGGAGATCTTGGATGAGGTGCAAGCCTCTCATCCTAGGACCCTCTGCGTGAGCTGGCGCGCGCACAAGAGGCGCCTTCACATCGAACCCTAACCCTTCGACCTATGCTGGGACGCCTAAGGTTCAGCCGCGGCTGCCGCAGGAACCCTTTGCTAGGAGCTCGGCATAATTTTCAGGCTTGAGAAGAGTTCCCAAGTCCGCCTCCAAGTTTGTCGGCCTGAGGATTACGATCCAACCTTTCCCATATGGGTCTTGGTTAATGAGTTCAGGAGCCTTCTCCAAAGATCTGTTAACATCCACGACCTCCCCCGCCACTGGGCTATAGACCTCTGAGACCGCTTTAACCGACTCGACCGTTCCAAGCAATCCCATCCGCTTGATAGTTGTTCCTATCTTTGGTAGGTCGACGAAGACGACTTCATGCATACTCTCTTGAGCATGATCTGTTATTCCAACTCGTACAGTCCCATCTATCTGAACGGACGCCCACTCGTGCTCCTTCGTGTAGTACAGGTTTTCTGGGATGAAAGTACGTCTAGATGACATAGTTGACCCTCCCAGCATCCCTTTGGTACTGTCACTTTTCACTTAGGTGGCAAGTTGACTCCTATGATTCCTAAAGTGGTTTCTTCAGGCTGTTGAGGTTCTACTTAACCATTTGGAGAGTCAGACATATCGATAGCATGTAGGGCGAATTGAAGAGGTCCAAGTTCTTAGGTTTCACAGGTTAGGACGTGAAACTCCTAGAGAGGTTCTTGGACCTTGAATTATCTCCGAAGCATTCCGTATTATGTTGTTAGGATATCGGAAGGAACTGCCATGAATCCCTCTTGGAATGAATCTCCTTCAAGATTCGACTGGCCTCAGCCTCTGGCAAGCTCAAGAATACCTTACCTACATGCTTACAGAAGACTTTCTCAGCCATGGACCTAGTCCAGTCGGCGCAGTCATGGAGGATAACCTCCTGATCCAGATCTATTATGACAGAATATTCCCTGATCTTAGCCCTGACTAGGCCTGATTTCTTTTCCATGAAGCTAAGTTCGTCATCTCCTATCTCAAGAGCCCTCCTGAGTCTCCCACCGTTCATGAAGTTTGACAGCAACCGCTCCACCGCAATGTCCATCGTGGCTTCCACTTTGGTCAGGAGGGGGGTCAGCGTCTCTTCGCGCTTGGCCCCGATTATCCCAGTGTTGATGTATTGTTCAGCAGCTCTCCTTGCCTCCACCTGTTGAGGCGTCGCTGCTCCCAGCATCTCAAGGACTTGTAGGCAGTTCTCCACAGCGTAGCCGTGGTAGTGATTGTTGAAGTACCCGTATATCGCCTTCGTCTTGTCTGCCACCTCCATGATCCTTGGAATCCAAGGCTTTAGCTCGTCAATGGAATAGCAGTAGTTGTACCAAGGCCTCCTCCCTCTACCATGCCAGCGCATGTAGGCGAAGTCCGCGGTCACAACTGGCTCAGGTGGCAGAAGAGGCTCATCGACAATCGTGTTGGCGATATCGTATTTCCTTAGAAGATTCCACACATCCTCATCCCACCATGTCTTGTGCCTAAACTCTATCGCGAATCCGTAACCCTCAGGAAGCCCTTTTAAGAAATCTTCCAGTAGATCCAAGTCCTTCCTAAGGCCCGGTGAAAGCTGAATTAGGAGGGTGAAGAGCTTCCCCGCCCTCTGAAGCGGCTCCATCAACTCGACGAACCTGAGAAGGTCAGCCTTCACGCCTTGCCTGAGGTCCAATTTCTTCTCATGGGTGATGACCTTAGGAAGCTTGGCCGAGAAGACGAAGTCCTTCGGGGTGTACCTCAACCAGCCAAAGACCGTCCCACGGGAGGGGTAGGAGTAAAAGGTAGAGTCGATCTCCACTGTCCTGAAGACCTGAGAGTAATGGCTGAGCATCCTCGTCTTGCTGTCAGGGTAGAAGGGGCCTACCCACTCCCTGTAACTCCAACCCGAGGTGCCAAGCCTGATCTCCCCCATAGTTGATCACCAATGATCAGGGTGGACGAATACATATTTGTCCAAGCTATTTTGGCTAGATACCAAATCGAGGAGAACGGCTGCAAGCACGATTAGTTCTACCACCAAGGCTCCACAAACAATCAAGGCCTTTTTACCTGTATCCATGGTTTTCGACTAGCTGACCGACAAACATGAGGTATGACCGGCAGATGTCTTGTAGGCGGATATATCATCTTCGAAGGCCGTGACCTGCTCGCGGATGTCCCTAAGATGGTGGAAGGGGCTTTATTTTATTTCTGCAGCGCAATTCTCTAGCAATGCTAAGACCTGCTTAGGCGAAACGCCCAAGTTCATATCATGGGAACTAAGTGTGGTTTAAGTACCGGATGGCATCGTCCGCGGGACTGGCTTTAACCGATGCTATCTTAGCAATGCGAGAAGTTTCCCCCGGCCCTCTTTTGCCGCAGATTTTGACATGACTGTAGAAAGATAATGTAATCTTCATCGAGGACTCATGAGAATCAAAGACGAACCATGCAAAGGACGGGCCGGCTAACCATTGTCCCAACTGCTCGCATCGCGGGAAAGGATGCTCAATGGCCACCAAGGTAGTCTGATCCATCCAGTCCCGATCCCACACAGTCTAAATCCTTCGCCGGAGCCTCGACTGTTTTGGGGATTCAAGAAAATCGCTTGAAAGCCGCTTCGTGAGTTTGTGATCCCATTGGAACGCGGTGGAACTGATACTCAATACGGGCGAGAGGTCCCTGTGCCAACGGTGAAGGTCCAAGCTCATAAGAAGAGCTATGGCCACTATCTGTTTCTATCAGTGCCGAAGCCCGTTGTGGAGATTCTTGAATGGTCTGAAGGCGATATCTGTGAGGTCTTCCCAGAGAAGGAAGGTGATGCCCTCGTCTTCAGGAGGGTGTACAGAAAGAGGCGGGGGAGACAGAGGAACCTCTAGGAATAGCATTGTTGCTACAAGGTAAAATATTTGCATGAAGTTTGCATATAGTCTGAAGTATACTGGATATGATGACGGCCTTGCTTCTCCGGGTATTCAAGGTCTTTAAGTCCGTCACCAATCCTAATGGTTTATCTCATTCAATTTCTCTCCACGTATGACCACACGACAGACACCCATAGAATGTTATGATCGCCATATATGCCTACAGTGTTAGATCGCTGTCCGAAACGCTAGATCCCATCAACTTCTACTCTGAACTGGTGAAGGGTCATGGCACAGTCCTATTTACGAGACCGGACAACAAACTCGGAAGAATTGAGATAAGAAAAGGATAGACCAATCTAGAGGCGTTTCCTGCAAGAAGAGATAAACGAAGCATTGCCTCAAGTCAGCCATCATAGAAGTGGGCTCCATCAGATCTTCGAATGCCTCCTCATGGTCTTAACAGGAACCCTGACATCCTTCTTGAAGCGGAGGACAGGCGTCTTCCCAGTCGCCCAAAGACTAGTCGCCGAACCCGGGTAGGCGATGAACCCATAATAGAGGACGTTGGACCTGCCACTCATGGCATGGTAGACGAAGTGGGTGCTGAATCCATACTTTGCGGCGAGGGTGTGGATGAACGTCTCCGCCAGCCAAGGGAGAAGCCTCCTCAACCCATGCTTCGCGGCCAAATCTCGATCTTCCAGTTGCCTCTTGGGGAGAGGGCATAGGCTAAAAGTAGCCGATCTTCTTGAAGAACTCCAGTGGGGCTTCGCCCCACGGGTCCTCCAAATTTATCGTATACGTCCTCGGCTCACAGTCGTGCTCCTTGACCCAACCTGTCTTAGCGAGGATCCTGAGATTCCTCTTCACGTCAATAGCTTCAGGCCAGTCTTCTTCCATATACCATACTTCCTATGCCCCATCCTCGCACCTAGGCCAAGGACCAACAGTATTCGTTGCCGCCCCGGGCTTCCCAGGCCCTCCTCAACAATCTCCCGAACCCTGTCCTTACCCAAGGCAGAATCACTGGGAAATAGGGAATCTGGCATCGGCTCCATTTGACCAGTAACACACCCTCAGAGGGGAGGGGAATGTGTGCTCAAAGTCACATATAGACTTCTTCTCAAGAAAGCCACAAGAATACTGGGCTTTCTTCTCATATCCTTTGAGAAGACTGTCGCCACCCTCCCCAAGGGATTTATTCACCTTTTCTCCCAGAGTTGGGAGTCTACCGAACGCGCAGCATGCCTAAATCGTTAACTGAAAACGTCGAAACGCGAGAGTTCAGTCTTCACGAAGGCCTCCTTCTTAGCATCGTCCATACCATCAGCTAAGTTACGCATCTTTTGATGAAATTCCCGCAACGGCTCGACCTTGGACCTATAGATCGAGGCTAAGTCTTGGCTCTTCTGCTCAGAGATCTTTGCCGCTTCAGCCGCAGCGACGCCACTGTTGACGGCGAATCGGATGCCCTCGCCGGAGAAGGGGTTGCAGAACCCGCCCGCGTCACCTACCAAGACGACGTTCCCGCGGCCTTCAGGAGGCGCATCGAAAGGAATCTGCGAAGCCTCTCTTCTCTTCAGTTGAACACCTTGGAAGGAGAACTCGCGGCTGAGCCACTCTCTAAGCCTATCGACGCACACAGTAGGTTTGGGTGAACGCTCCCTCAGCGTGCAAGCTCCTACAAGAAATAGTCCGTCCTTCGGAATCGCATAGCCGTAGGTAGGGCTGATCTCGTCCCTGAAGAACACATAGAAATAATCTCCCAGTTCGCCTGTAGCCTTCCAAGTCTCTTGCACGATTGTCAGCATGCTAAGCTGTAAGTTCTGGAAAATCTGCGAGCGCACTCTTGAAGCGGCCCCGTCCGCGCCAACGAGGTATTTTGTCTCGAAAGTGACAAGTTCACCATCAGACTTGACCAAGAATCGGGTTTCCTCACCAGCCTCAAACCGAAGGAACTCTGAACCATAGAAAACTTCAGTTCCCCGTCGCTCGGCCTCGTCGCGAAGCCACTGGTCAAACAAATCTCGGCGGATATTTAGGAGCTTATAGTTCCTCATGGCGCCACCATTAGTCCTACCGCTTGGTGGAACGTAGAACATCCCGAGCTGACTCGGGGACGCCAGAACACTAGGAGGAATCCTAATCCCGAACTCCATATTCAACAAGTCTTCACAAGCAAGTGGCACAACGCCGCCGCATATCTTACGCCTCTTCCTCTTGGCCTTCTCTAATAGAAGAGTCTTGAAGCCTTTCTCGACGCATTTCAGAGCGCACGCCGAGCCTGCCGGCCCACCGCCGATGACAGCTACGTCGAATCTGCGCATCTCGCAGTTGTTCTCCTCCCCTATGCCTAGGCTTTCAGCGCACAAACTCCTCGCTTGTCCTCTTAGGGGAGCGCTCGAAGTTAAAGATATTACCCGCACATTCGAGCAAGCTGCCTCGGCGACTTCATCGATATGCTTAAGGTTACTCTCCCCAAGGGATTTATTCACCTTTGCCGCAACACTAAGGCCAATGACCTCTAATACTTCGAGTCAAAAGTGTTTCACTGCCAAGGACGGGAGACAGGTCATCCTGAGACCTCCAAGCATGGAGGATGTCAATGGGCTCCTTGAGCTGAACAACTCGGCTACCACTGAAGATCTAGACACAGAACAAGTAAGAGTTCTAAGCCGGGAAGAAGCGACATTCTTACTGAAGGACATGCTGGCCAGAATGGCAAGGAAAGACGCCTTGGATCTCGTGGCCATAGTCGATTCTAGGATCGTGGCTAATGCAACGGTCATACGGAGAAAAGACTATTCTTCCCCTGTCGGAGAGTACGGTATGGGCATTATGAAAGGTTACAGAGGAATCGGAATCGGAACAGCAATGTTGCAGGCATTAATAGATTCCTCACGAGAGATAGGCCTGAAGGTTCTCATTTCCCGAACCTTTGAATCAAATATTGGCGCAAGGAAGATGCTCGAACATTCAGGCTTCAAGGAGGTGGGACGCATACCTAAAGCCCATGAGAGAAAAGGAAGATACTTAGATGAGATAGTGGCTGCTTTGGAGCTCTGAAGCTTAGGCTATCGGCGTTCCACCTCTTCCTTCAGCTTCCTAAGGTATCGTGAGAGATGAAGCGTCTCCCGCTCCTCCAAAGGAAGCGTCTCCTGAGCAGCTATGAGAGGCACAGCCCCAAGGAAAAGGATACCTGAGCTGATCAAAGCCAACTCGACTATCTCAAATCGGGAAAAGTAAGGGAAGACGAGAAAACCAAAGGACCTCTCTAGATGAAAGACCATTAATCCTAGTGAGTATGTAAACGGCTTCACTTCTCCTACAGCAGCTTCGCCCCAAATAAAGAGATAGAAAGTGGGAAGGAAAAGTCCCCAACTGCCTCCACTTACTATCCAGTTGATAACTAATGTGATAGGATTAGACACTAATGCAAGGAGACTTGCAGATATTCCTAAAAAAACCACGCCTAATAGGAGTAACGGTTTTCTTCCATACCAATCCATGAGAAAGCCACCTAGCAGTGCTATGACACAGGTTGTAAAATATTGTAGAACAAAACCAAATCGCGCAGTCCCTGGAAACGACTCTAC
>Ga0315312_1000494_pt1 | contig 45330 bp, 44 predicted proteins | sample TDP7_MG_FD_203629 | JGI IMG/M metagenome (GOLD analysis project Ga0315312, IMG submission 203629) | Freshwater sediment microbial communities from Lake Towuti, South Sulawesi, Indonesia - TDP7 | ecosystem: Environmental > Aquatic > Freshwater > Lake > Sediment | place: Indonesia: South Sulawesi... | reverse complement strand
AGTAAAATGGTCTGGGTAGTCCAACTACCCGCATGGGGGTCACCTCCTTCTTGGATGTCTCACCCAGAAGGATGGCCCCTTTTGCTTATCCTTGCAACTGTCCATATGTTTCTGAACGAGATCAGCCCGGGGCTGTCTTTCGAGTCAGTGGGGCTCGGCCAGGTCCCCATCGGCGAACTTCCGAATATTGGAATAGCCGTGGCACTCAACTGCTGAACGCAGGAGTTTCCCGAGGGCTTGAGCATACGAGTGTGGCCGCGACGAACCCATCCCAGCAAGAACAGTCCCTCGGATTGAGGACCCCGATCATACCCCAATTCTGCCCCACAACCCCAGGTTTCACCATCATTATCCTCCCAGCCCTCCCCTGAGACCGTGTTTTCCCGGGTGTTTCTAGGTATAAATGTATCCAGCAGACCCGTTTTAACCCCGGTAAAATCACCCCGGCGGTATGTTCATACCTGCACCGGGAAAAATGGCCGTTAAAACGGCTGACAAACGGTCCGAACCTGGGCTGAGTTGGTTGTTGCGGGTTGGAGTGGGGATCGAAGGCGCTCCACCTTGGGTCACTGCCTAGCAACCACCAAAGCAGCAACCGCGAGGGTGTGAAGGCGAGATCAGCTGCTATGAAAGCGACCTGCATGGCTCACCTTGACAAGATGTGCTAGAATACATAGGGGCGCACTCCTCGCTCTATTCACCTTGGCCAGCAACCGGTGACCTGAGCGTCTCCTGCGCCCCCCTTTCTATTCTTAGCGATAAGTAGAGCTCGTGTGCCAAGCACCACAGCCCCTTCCATGCTCATCGGAAGCGCTCCTCTCGCGAGTATGGTTGATCCTAATGACCCGACCCAAACCATACATTCTATGGTCAGATTGCTTGTGATGTAAGAGCCTCGCACAGTACAAAGTATCTGACTTCTCCATCTCGCCCATCGACTCCCCACCTTAAAAGTTAGTCCCCTCTTGACAATTTAGAACATTTGTGCTATATTATAGAACGCCTGTTTCAATTCAACCCAATAACCAAGAAGGAAAGGCTTATGAAGATAGCCCACGTTCTCGCGCCCTATTTCGCCTGTCAAGTCGAGCGGCTTGACGATCCCTCGCTTGCAGGCAAATCTCTGGTGATCGGTGGCCAGCCCTGGGAGAAAGGCATGGTCTACAGTTGCTCCTCGGAGGCAGTAGAAGATGGCGTATATAATGGTATGCCTCTACGCCAGGCAGAGCAACTTTGCCCCCAGGCTACCTTTCTACCTGTCAACGAGGAGAGGTACCAAGAAGTTCATAGACGATTGCTCAAAGCCCTTGCTCCCTTTTCCGCTACCGTTGAGACGGTAGAGCTAGGCCAGGTCTGCCTTGAGGCCTCGGGGTTGCAACGACTTTATGGGCCCGATGAAAAGCTCGCCCTCCATATACGGGATGTTATCAAGAACGAGACCAACCTGCTCTCCCAGGTAGCGATAGCCAGCAACAGGTTCGTGGCTGAGGTAGCCGCCCAACTAGCCAGTTGTAGCAAGCCTCAAGTGGTCCCCAAGGGAGAGGAGCAAGCCTTCTTAGCACCACTACCCATCCACTTTCTACCCGCCTCTGAGCAAACCAAACGTTTCCTGAGCATCTTGGGGATTGAGACCATAGGGCAAGTGGCTCAGATGCCAAGGGATGCTCTAGCGAAGCAGTTCGGAGCCGAGGGGGTATTCATTCACGACCTGGCCTTAGGGTACGATAATCGCCCCCTTTCTTCGACACCAGAAGAGCCCGCACTTCGAGGCCGGATCTCTTTTGAAGATCCCCTCTTCGATCTGACCATACTAAGAGCCAGCATGGAGCGCATAGCCTCGGACCTGGCCATCCTTTTGCGGAGAGACGGACGGAAGGGACAAGGCATCGTCCTGGAACTGACCCTTGAAGGCGGCCATACTTTGCAGACGGGGACTCACCTAAAAGAAGCCACTAGCGACCCGGCAAGGATCTCGCAGCGTCTTGGTTGTCTTCTAGCATCGCTGGATTTCAAAGCGGGGGTGACAGAGGCGGTTGTCTATCTCTTTCCCCTTAGACCCTTCCAAGATGGAAATAGGCAGCTGGGCCTTTTCGGCTACCTGCAGAGGGCCAAAGAGGAGAGGGTGAAGCAAGTCGTAAGGCGTATCAATGAGATGATGGGAGGTGGAACAGTGAAAAGTGCTAGTCAGATCGGCCCGCCTTCGCCCATCCCGGTAGAGGTCAGCCCTACCGCCATAGGGAAACCCTGGTTTGTTAGGCGCAACGGGAAATGGGTTTTGGTGGAGGCTATCACCGAGCATTGGAGAGTTGAAGAAGATTGGCGGAATGGTGGAGGTAGCAGGGACTACTACCGAGTCACGCTCATCGATGGAAAGATCCTTGTCCTTTGCTACCAAAGACCAGACAAGAAATGGTATCTTGACCTCTCTGCAAAACCATCGCCATGTCCAGTTACATTGAATTCCACTGCCACAGCAACTACTCCTTCTTAGATGGGGCTTCTTTTCTCCAAGAGTTGCTTGTCCGAGCAAAAGAACTGGATATGCCTGCCCTGGCGCTGACTGACCACGATGGACTCTATGGCATGGTCAAGTTCATCATGGCTGCCAGGGAAATAGGGATCAGACCTATCATCGGGACTGAACTGACCCTCGATGGTGGCTATCATCTTACCCTTCTGGCTAAGGATCAGATAGGCTATTCCAACCTATGCCGCCTCGTCACCAGAGCACAACTCGATCACGAAAAAGGTGATCCCTCCTTGGCTTGGAACTATATTGAGGAACATACGGACGGTCTCCTGGCCCTCTCCGGTTGCCACAGGGGGGAGATAGCACAATGCCTCATCCGCGGAGACACTCAGGGGGCTGTAGAGGCCGCCCAAAGGTATCTGGAACTCTTTGGACCCGAGAGCTTCTGGATCGAGGTTCAACGCCACATGATGGGTTATGATCACCGTCTCTCCGACGACCTCATAGCGTTGGCTCAGGAACTGAGAATAGGGTACGTGGCCACCAATAACGTTCATTATGCTGCCCCCGAAAGTCGTCCCCTTCAGGACGTGCTGACGAGCATAAGGCACAATGCCCCTTTAGATGAACTAGGAGACCGGCGTTACCCTAACTCCGAGTTCTATCTGAAGTCGGCAGAGGAGATGGTAGAACTCTTCCTTGATCACCCTGAGGCGGTAACCAATTCCTTGAGAATCGCTGAAGAGTGCCAATTGGACCCGAACTTCACCCAGCATCGCCTTCCCAAGTTCCCCCTCCCCAAGGGGATTACTGCCATCGCGTATCTCCGTTGGCTATGCTACGAGGGAGCGAGGAGGAAGTATCAACCTATGAGCCGTAGGGTAATCGACCAACTAGACCACGAACTCTCGGTCATCCACCACGTGGGGTTGGAGGATTATTTTCTCCTCGTCTGGGACATCTGCCGCTATGCCCACGAGCACGACATCCCCGCCCAGGGGAGGGGCTCGGCTGCTGGCTCCATAGTAGCCTATGTTTTGGACATCACTCGGGTCGATCCCATAGAGCACGACCTTCTCTTCGAGCGGTTCCTGTCAGAAGAAAGAGGCACTATTCCTGACATCGATATCGACTTCTCTCGTGAGGGCCGGGAAGAGGTTATCCAGTACGTCTATCGGAGGTATGGGGAAGATCACGCGGCGATGGTCTGCACGGTGATCACCTTCCAGGCCAGAAGTGCTATAAGAGAGGTGGGCAAAAGCCTTGGTTTCCCGCCTGACCTCTTGGACAAGATCGCCAAATCCGTCTATGGCTTCGACCCCGAGACACTCTCCCGAGCGGTGGCTGATGTTAGGGGGAACGTAGAGACCTTACCCTGGCAACATCTCATTTCCCTATGCCAGCAAATCTGGGACTACCCTCGCCATCTCAGCGTGCATGTTGGAGGGATGATCATCACCGGTTCCCCCTTGGTAGAAGTCATCCCCTTGGAGAGGGCCAGAAAAGAGGGCATTGTGGTTACACAAGTGGACAAAGACGACATAGCCGACCTGGGACTCATAAAGACAGATTTGCTTAGCCTCGCCACTCTCTCCTTAGTGAAAGAAGCGGTGGAGCTAGCCGAGGAGACGGAGGGGGTATCCCTGGATATGGATAGCCTGGCCCCGTTCGATGATCCCGCTATTTACGAGATGATCTGCGAGCCAGACACCATCGGACTTTTTCAGGTGGAGAGCCGAGCCCAGATCCAGATGCTGCCCAAGATGCAACCTAGGAAGTTCTCAGATATCGTGGTAGAGGTAGCCATCGTCAGGCCAGGCCCTATCCAAGGCAAGATGATCCACCCCTATCTGCAACGCCGTCAAGGGTTAGAGAAGGTGACCTATCCCCATCCCAAGTTGGAACCGGTCTTGAAAGAGACCTTGGGAGTCATAATCTTTCAAGAGCAGGTGCTCAGGGTGGCATCGGTTATCGGTGGCTTCACCCCTGGTGAAGGCGAACTCTTACGAAGAGCCATGAGCCGCAAGCGATCCTATGAAGAGATAGAGAAACTGAGAGCCGGTTTCGTCAAGGGAACGATGAGGAACGGACTTCCCCAAGCCCAAGCGAACCAAGTTTTCGACCAACTGGCTGCCTTTGGCGGGTATGGTTTCTGCAAGAGCCATGCTGCTGCCTTCGCCAGAACCACCTATGAGACGGCCTATCTCAAACTCTACCATCCTCTTGCCTTCTACACTGCCCTCCTCAATAACCAACCCATGGGGTTCTACGCCCCTTGTGTCATCGTGGAAGATGCTAAGAGACACGGGATAACGGTGCTACCGGTGGATATCAACAAGTCTCAGGCAAAGTGCACCGTAGAGAATGGCGCCTTGCGTCTGGGCTTCGAATACGTTGATGGCATCGGTGAGGCGGCTTTGAAGATCCTCGAAAGGGAACGAGAGAAAGGACCCTATTCATCACTGAGGGAGTTCTGCGAACGAACCATATTAGCGACGCCTGCTATCGAGAAGCTGATCATGGTGGGGGCTTTTGACAGCCTGGGCATCCCCAGAAGGGATCTCCTTTGGCAACTAGGGGAGGTCAAGAAGAGTCAGGACACCAAGCAGATGGCTCTCTCCCTAGCGGTGCCGGGCGAAGCGGTATCGTTCAAAGACCTGAGCCCTTGGGAGAAGACAGGGCTCGATTATGTAGTCCTGGGCCTTACCACAGGGCCACATATCACCACTTACTATCGGGAGATATGGCAGAGCCTGGGGGTAGTGGCCAGCAAGGACCTGGATGACCTTGAAGACGGCCAGAGGGTTCGTGTTGCGGGCCTGGTTATAGTGAGGCAAGAACCCTCAACAGCTAAGGGTCATATCTTCATCAGCCTAGAGGATGAGTTCGGACACATCAACGTGATCGTGAGACCCCAGGTGGTGAAGAGGTATCACAAGATCGTACGCAGGGAGCCGTTCCCGATAATCGAGGGGAGAGTGGTTGTCGATGGAAGGGTGAGGAACGTCTTGGCTGAAAGGTTCCTGAATCAGGTGCGTGTTGCACCACTCGCGCAATCAGTAAGTCGCGATTTCAGATAGAACGATGTCAATGGAATCGACTGCAGAGGGAAGAATCAGACTGGGCACCCAAGGCTGGGGTTGGTCCCACTGGGTAGGTAGATTCTATCCGCCGGGCACTAGACCAGAGGACTATCTCACTTTTTACTCTAAAGTATTCGATACGGTGGAGATTGATACTACCTTCTACGGCATCCCAAAGAGATCAACTGTCCTTTCTTGGGCGGAGAAGGTGCCCGATGACTTCCGCTTCGCTGCCAAGATGCCTCAGGTTATCACCCACGCCAATGGCCTTGAGGGTGGCTACAAAGAGCTGACGACCTTCCTGCAAAGAATGAGTCTGTTGGGCGACAAGTTGGGGCCTTTTCTTGTCCAGTTGCCTCCTACCTTCGGCTATCATAACCTGGATGCACTCGAAGGGTTCTTGCGCCTCCTTCGCGAGTTGGCAGAAGAGTCACGCTTCGCTATCGAGTTCAGAAACGCCTCACTCCTCCGGGAGGACGTCCTCTCCCTCCTTCATGAGCACCATATGGCCCTATGTCTCAACGACCTTAAATGGATGCCTGCATCCAAAGAAACCACCACTGACTTTGGATACTTCCGCTGGTTGGGTCGTCCGCCGCTAAACGGGAGACAACCCTTGGAGCCGTTAGACGTTACACACCAGTTGATCGCATCGGTACTGAGAGTGAGAGGAATTGCCTCTCAGGTGGAGGAGGTGTACGGCTTCTTCAACGACCGCTACGGGGGTCATGCTCCGAGGACAGCCAATCTACTGAAAGAGGTCCTCGGTCTATCACCTGTTGATCCTCGTTCCCTCTGGCCTCAGCAGCCCACTATGTTCGAGAAGTAGTAGGCTAGTTTCCGCCCCATGTACCGGCGTCATGGCCCAGTTTAGCCATAAACCTGAGGTTTCACCATCATTATCCTCCCAGACACCCATAAGACCCCCATTTCCGGGGTGTTTTTAGGTATAGATGTATTGAGCAGATCCGTTTTAACCCGGGTAAAACCAGCCTGGCGGTATGTTGATACTTACACCTGCAAAATCGCCTGTTAAAGCGGCTGATAAAGGGTCTGATTTTGGGCTGAGTTTGCTTGCTAGGTGTTCGGGTTGCGTTGGAGGGGAAGCCGCCTCCCGAGAAGAGGGTTGGACGGTTGACCTCCCAGCCCATTTATTGCATACTTGTACTGATTATGATTGGCCAACAAGAAATCGCTCTCATTTTAGAGAGGTGTAGACGGTTGCCCCCGGCCAAGGGCAACTACCTTGAGAACGACTATGTGACCAATCTTCTCCTGACGGTTTTAGATTATCAGCTGCGGGGTCATATTGTTGAGAAGGCAATTGCCTTCTTCCCGGAGAAGCGAAGAAGTGAGATTAGAACTGCTGATGATCTGAAAGGGCTTCTGGCAAGATACCCGGATGACGATAATGGCAACACCCGCCTTGCTCAGTATCTGTGGGGATATAAATGCTGGAATAGAGCCCATCAGCTAAGAGAACTTCTGGCATACTTCGAGTCCATTGGCGTTACGTCGCAGAAGGCCCTCAAACGATGGGCACAATTCAGCAATTTCGACAGGGACTTTAGAGGGCGGATTCCCGGGTTGGGTTTCGCCGTCTATCAGTGGTTGGTAATCAGGCAGGGCGTGCCGACTATCAAGCCGGATGTTCACGTCAGGCGCTTCGTGAAATCCATTATCCATCGCAGTCCGACTGACGATGAGCTTGTCCAGGCGTTGGAAAAAGTGGCGAGGATGCTTGCTCTGAAAGCCTACGAGCTTGACTGGAGAATCTGGGAATACCAGAAGAACAGTAGGCGATAGACTAGGTATGAGAGAATGAGGGAAGGAATGTGACGGTGTGACCGAGGTGGTGAATCCTCTGCGGCGCAGAAAAGGAGGGAAGCGCAAAGAGGGCGACCAAGACAAAGAATCTACGCGGAAGAACATACGCCAGGCAGAGTTTGTCGAGTGGCTTCAGGTTGCGGGGGGTTCCGGATCATGATGGACGATACACAGCCTCCGGCATCAGATGAAGAGTCATCTGGCAAAGAGGAAAGGTTTCGCGTCATCCAACCGAGGATATTGGTTCCTCCGAGGCGCGAAGACTTATTGCGTCGACCGCGTCTCCTCGATTTCATCCACGAACACTCCACCAGGAAGCTCATACTGATTTCAGCCGCCGCTGGTTACGGCAAAACCTCTCTGTTGGTAGACTATGCCCATGACACGCCTCTGCCGGTGTGTTGGTACTCGGTAGCAGAATCTGACGATGATCCCCGCATATTCCTAGAATACCTGGTGGCTTCTGTCGCTCACCGCTTTCCTCAGGTCCTGGAGGGCAACCTCGAGCGCTTGCTTGGGCACGCTGCTGAGTTCGACCGCCAAGCGGTGATAGGGGCTCTCATAACCGGCGTGCAGAGGGAGATCCCTGAGGCGTTTGTTCTCATCCTCGACGATTATCACCGTATAGGTGAGGGTTCGCCGGTGAACTCTTTACTAGACAGCTTCTTGCAGCAACAACCCAGCAACGTGACGGTAATCCTATCGAGCCGCACTCTTCCCAATATCTCGCTGCTTAGGCTGACTGCTCGGCGAGAGGTGGCTGGACTTGGTAGCGGAGATCTACGATTTACCGCCGAAGAGATCCGCGAGTTTCTGCACCTGGGCCACAATCTGCCGATTACCGTTGCGCAGGCCAACAAGCTGGCGAGAGAGTCGGAAGGATGGATTACGGCCATAGTCCTCGGCATGCACACCTTGTGGAAGGGCCTGCTTCAGACGATGATACGGGCCAGAGCCAACGGTGCCTATGTGTACGACTATATGGCCCAGGAGGTCTTCAACTGCCAAGAGCAACGGGTCCAAGATTTCCTGAAGAGGACGTCCGTTTTGACTTCAATGAACGCTGAGTTCTGCGATAAATTGCTCGAGAGGACCGATTCTGCAGATATGCTCGAGCTCGTGGAGCAGAGGAACCTCTTCCTCTCCAAGATCCCCGGCACACCTCCAATCTATAGGTATCACGATCTTTTCCGCAAGTTCCTGAGTGATCAATTGCATAGGGAGCAACCGGAGGTATTTGAGCAACTACATCATAAAGCTGCAACCTTATTCGTAGAGGCAAAGGAGTGGAACGAAGCGGTAGGTCATTTCGTCACCGCTGGTGATTACGACGCGGCTGCCGAAGTAGTGGAGGATCGGGGCTGGGCTATGGTGATGTCCGGCAATCTTGGGACCCTAGCTTTGTGGTTGGAATCTCTACCAAAGCAAGTGCGTGCCGGCCGATCATCCCTTCTATTGCTGCAGGGAAGATTGTTTATGGAACGGAAAAAGCTCCGAGAGGCGGAGAGATCGTATGAGCGAGCTGAGAAGCTGGCCCGAGCAGAGTCCAATTCCCACCAACTGGCCCGGATTCTGGTCGAGGAAGCTGCGGTTCTGCAGGAAAAGGGCGAATACGAGAGGGCGTTGCAAAAGTGCAATCAGGTTACCGAGCTAGCTTCCGTAGCCAGCCTCGAAGAGAAACTGATTGCTCGTGTCCATCGGATTTCGGGACAATGCCTGGAGGCAGCAGAATCGCTTTCTACGGCAGAAGAAGAACTTGAGAAGGCCCTAGAGATCTACGAACAGGAAGAAGACCTTTTCTTTACGGCCAACGTGCTCCAGGATCTTGGCACTCTCCAGCGGCGGAAGGGTAACGCGGAACGAGGGGAGGAATTGTACCTGCGGGCGTTGTCTCTCTTTGAAAAGACGGGCAACATCGGCCGGGTAGCGGAGGTTCAGAACAACATCGCAGTAGGCTACCACTATCAGGGAGACTACCTAAAGGCATTGGAGATGTTTCGGAAAGCGATAGCGAATGCGAACGAGGGCATGAATCCGCGGGCCAAGGCGGCCATACTGACAGGTATGGCAGATATGTACCGTGAGCTAGGTCAGCCAGCTCGCGCCATGGATCTCTATTCAGAAGCCCTGCAGATTGCGAAGAGTATTCCGGAGGGTTTTCTGCTTGTCTACTCGCAGGCAATGCTGGGCGAAACCCATTCGTTGGAGGGCGAATTCGAAAGGGCAAAGCAGCAGCTCGCAGAGGCCGAAGAATTTGCGGGCCAAGAGGGCGCAGAATACGCCCTAGCGCTTGTCCGGATCGCCACGGGGATATCTGAACGCTGGAGAGGCGATCTGAGCTCATCGGTCCAGTACCTGAGGTCCGCATGCGAGCTGCTTGAGGCTTTTGGGGCGCAACGCGAACTTGCCAGAGCACGTTTTCACTTAGCCTATACATTATTCGAGGCCGGGTATCGAGCCGAGGCAGATGACCAACTCGGGCTAGCCATCAAGCTCTCAGAGGAAGCAGGTTATCATCAATTACTCCTCGCCGATGGGCGGATGATGATGCCTTTCCTAAGGAAGTCTTTGGCACGACATATGGGTAGACCTCTTGCTCGCGAGTGGCTAAAGCGTATAGACGGCTTCCCCTCGGCCCAGATTCTTGAAGCATTTGGGATAATAGAAGAGGTCGTGCCCAGGCTGCCACACCTGGAGATCAGAGCGTTCGGTCACGAGCACGTACTCCTGGATGGCAAGAGGGCTTCACAGACCGCTTGGGGTGGACCATTGGTCAGGGAGCTCTTCTTCTATATCCTAGATCAGGGTCCTGTGACACTGGACAAGATCGGCCTTGCCTTTTGGCCGGATTACTCGCCAGCAAAGGTGAAGAGCGTCTTTCACTCAACGATGTATCGACTGCGCCGCTTGATCGCGCCAGAGTTTGTCATCTACGACGATGAATCCGCCCAATACCTTTTCAACCGCCATCATGACTACTTGTACGATGTGGAAGAGTTTGAAAAGGCGTCAGATATAGCACTTCGAGAAGAATCGAGTAAAGAAGAGATAATACGGAACGGCAACAAGGCCATAGAGCTATACCGAGGAGAGTTTCTGAGGGACTCATCGCTAATCTGGTGTCTGCATAGGCGCGAGAACCTCCGCCAAACACTGGTCCACGTTTTAATGCGATTGGCGGCCCTTCACCAGAAGAATGGAAATCTCGGAGAGAGCATTTGGCTCTACCATAGAGCCATAGAAGAAGACCCCTTCTTGGAGCGTGCCCATAGGGGACTGATGCGCTGCTACGCACTTCACGGGGAACGTTCTAAGGCCATCAAGCACTATCTAGATTATTCGAAATACCTTATGGACGAGCTAGACATGGCTCCATCTGATGAGACCATGAACCTTTATGATGCAATCCTTAACCGCAACCTAAAGAAGGATCAGTTGAAGATAACAGAGCCCTAGAACAGTGCTTCTATCTGTCTCCCCGAAAGGGGATCCATTTCGGATCCCCTTTTTTGATTTCCCTTCATATCAAGGTCTGAGGGTAATTCTTGGGAGCACCTCTCGAGTTTGCTCAGTGGTTTGCTCAGTGCTTCCTGCTATCTTAGAGGTTGAGGCAGGCCGAGCTTGACGAATCATTTAACTGGGAAAAGGAGGCGCTAGCATGAAGAGGGCTCGTTCGCTGGTTTGGCTGCTTACCGTGTTGAATCACCCCATTGCACGTGTCGTGTACTTGCTCGCCGCCATTGCGGCTCTGGTTATGGGAGGAGGAGCGCCGGAGATCGTTGGCGGTGGATAATACTGCTCATATTCTGCGGCCTGCCTCCACACCCTGAACAAGGTAACCCTCAGATGATATTGTATGCGGCGCTCTTATCTTCTCTCGTGGTGGCATTGATGCGGGGCGGAAGCCTCCGCCACCTGGCGATGATGCGCCTACGGTGCGGTTGGCTAATTTTGGCCCTTGTGGCCCCACAGATTCTCATCATCTTCCTCCGTGAAGGATATGAGGACCGCTATTGGGTAGGTTGTGCAGTCATGTTAGCTGTTTCATACTGTGGGCTCGCAATTCTAGCTTGGCTTAACCATAGCCTATCAGGGATGAAACTGCTGGCCCTCGGGGTAGTGTTCAATGGGCTTGTCGTTCTGGCTAACGGGGGTTTCATGCCGGTTACTCCGGAGGCTCTGGTACGGGCAGGCCACTCTGAGGTCGTTTTGGAACTGGAGAGAGGGATGCGTGTCGTTGGTAGCAAAGATGTAGTCCTCAGCAGAGATGACACCAACCTATGGCCACTCTCCGATATCTTTGTGATCCCCAAGCGGTTTCCGCTGGCCGGGTCTTTCAGCATAGGCGACCTGCTAATCATCTCCGGTTGTTTCATCCTAATGCAATCGGCCCTCATTCAGAAGAAAGAAACTCAGGGCCGAGCGGTGCCTGATTCTCCGAGAGGGCATGGTGATAGGTGATCGACGAAACGACGCGCGACCAATTGGCAACGGGTCGATCCCTGAAAAGGTGCTTAATAAGTTGCTAGGTCAGGCTCTGGTGGACAGACAGTTTCGCCAACAACTCCTAGCCGATCCCGATGCAGCCACTGAGCGTTTCGATCTCACAGATGAACAACGCTCTGCCCTTTCTGCCATTGAGGCACACACTCTATCCGATTTTGCTCTCCAACTACATCTCTTGCTTACGAGGGACGGGGGGAAGAAATATAAGTCTCAGGACGCTCACGAGGTCACACCGCACCAGAAGGAAGACACATAGCACGTCTGTCTGAGCAGGCAAAGATGTATGACCCAGACCACGACCGCCGTGAAGCATTCGACCAATGGTCAACGAACTGCTTCAGCCTCAAAAACACCAGCCCCGCCTACATGATCTTCCCTTCGCATAGGTTGCCCCCTAGCTCTCAGTTGCGACATAGAACTACTATGCTGGTATTGGCCGGACGCGAATACTATCCTTCCAGCCACCCACGGGGAGAAGATAGTTTTAGTAAGCTCCTACGCCGACTTAAAAACGGCGATGCCGAAATACTGGATCATTTCACCCGATTCATGATCCAATGGGTTGCTGCCCTCAATGGCCTTCTATGCCACATCGACATCGTAACACCAATCCCTACCGCTCGATGCAGGCTTGCAGATCGAGGGTTCGGGATTCCAGAAACCTTTGCGGCGGCTATCGCGTCCAAGCTGGGCGGGCCGGCGATTCCAGTTCTCTCGCTAACTAGAACTACCAATGACTTTAGGCGGATGAGCCTACGCGAACGGAGGCGCGAAATCAGAGGTGTTTTTGCAGTCAGTGAGCCAGAACAAGTTCGAGGCAAACGCATACTCCTTGTGGATGACATAGTAACAACTGGGAATACGCTCCAAGAGGCTACCAAGGTATTGCTTGAGGTTGGAGCTCGCTGGGTGTGCCCAGTTGTTCTTGCACGTACTCAACTGATCGAGGACGACTCATCCACCGGGGTTTCGAACACGGTGAGCTCATCTGGAGGAAGGAGAGTATGTATGAGAGGGAACGCGAGCGTGGTTCTTTGACTCTCAAATGTTCACACCACAAATCGACCGGAGCAAGAAGAGGAGGACCAGAAGATAGAATCGGCCAGTTCAGGACTCTCCGCGAGGTTTCTATCGCCGTAGCCACTGTACAAGATCTCAAGGAGATCCTAGAGAAGATAGCCGACGCGGCCTTATCGGCTCTAGAAACAGATGTTGTTGTAATCTTCCTGGTAGACGAGGCCCGGCAGACCCTTGTTGGTGCCGCCGGGTCCACCTCGCTGGGCCCGGAGGGTTTGGGAACGTTGGAAGAAGCCTATGGCGGGACGCTTACTGAGCTCGAGTTCCCGTTGCAGCGAGGAAACACTTTGATAGTGGATACTATGTTGGACGGCAAGCCGAGGCTGGGGTTGAGTCCCCGGCGGCTCAAGGAGATGACCCGGTACAAAGAGATCATCCCGCTCCTCGATACTGCCGAGGCCGCGTTTGGTGAAATCACCGTGTCCATGGTGCCTCTCGTGGCAAGGCAAAAGCGAGTAGGTGTCATGATATTCTTGAACCCGGAACAGATCCACCCCTTAGATAAAGAGTTGATCCATGCCTTCGCCAGCCTGGCAGCTGTTTCCATCGAGAACGCTCGTGTTTATCAGAATCTCAAGACCCTGAATCAACAGATCATAGAGACCCTTGTGGCGGCTATTGAGATTAGAGATCCTTATACCAGCGGCCATTGCTTCAAAGTCACCCAATGGGCAATAGCCATCGCCGAGGAGATGGAACTGGCAGGAGAGGAGATTGAAAATCTACAATTGGTTGGGCCTCTTCATGACTTAGGGAAGATCGCCATTCCGGACGGCATCTTGAACAAGCCATCCACGCTAAACGACGCAGAGCGAGCGCTCGTTGCTACCCACCCTGTGATTGGCGCGAATCTCGTGGCGAAGATAGATGCTTTGGCTCACCTCGTTCCCATCATCAGACACCATCACGAACGATATGACGGAAGGGGATATCCTGATGAGTTAAAGGGAGAAGATATCCCGTCGTTTGCTCGCATCCTGGCTGTGGCTGATGGCTTTGAGGCAATGACAGCCGAACGGCCTTATCGGTTTGCCAAGAGCCAAGAGGAGGCCGTCGAGGAATTGAAAACCGGAGCGGGCACCCAGTGGGATCCCGAGGTAGTGGAAGTCTTTCTTGAGGTCCTTGGGAAGGAGAAGAGCACCGTTAGCAAGAAGCCTTCTGTATGACCTTCCCCACCATCAGGTGGGCCCAATCTTCTTGGGCAGGGTAGGACAAATGGGACAGGAGCCGAAACGAAGAAGAGGGAGAAAGCGAACGCCTCCAAGAGATGCTGGAGGCCGCCAGGAAAACTTGGTGGTCGGAGGCGTGTCTCTCAATCTTGCTGAGCGCTCCCTATCTATTCATGGAGAGCGCATTCATATGACGCCTAAAACGTACGCACTTTTGCAGGTATTCATGGCCAATCACGGAAAGGTTCTGACGCGCCAATTCCTAATGGAGAAGATTTGGGAAACCAGCTACATGGGAGATACAAGAACCCTGGATGTTCACATACATATGCTTCGTAAGGCGCTTGGAGACGGCTCCGGAAAACCGGCGTATCTGCACACGGTTCGCGGAGTCGGGTATCGATTCGAGATCCCGGACGTCTAGTGACTTCAAAGCAGCTCTACAGCCCTATGCGGTCCCTAAGCGACGCCTTACAGACGGTGGGATGCCCACCTGCGCGGCTGGCAAGGAAAAGGCGACCGAGACAGGTGAACTGCTTGGATAGATCCTTTTACACCATCTTCCTTGCCATCGCCATGATCGGGAAGGGTCACCTGGCTAGCCATCCTCGAGCACAACTATCACCGGAGGATGTACAGGTACAATGAGGAGGTGATCATCCTAGAGGTAGGAGACAGCGAGCTCGACTTGAATCATCCGGAAGGGGCGTTCACCATCTGGTGGCAGACGGGGCAGGGGGTCGGCAAATATAGAAAGGAGGTGAAAAGCCATGGCAAGGAGAGAAATCGATGAGTATGACGCCCTAGTTGAAGAGGCTGCCCGCATGGTTAAGGACGAAGGCCAGAATATTCAGGACGTGGCCGAGCAATTGGCGGAAGAGACTAGGGAGTATCTCGTGCCCGTATCGATACTCAGGGCAAGGGCGGACATTCGGCAGGCACTGAAAGAGCTGGAGGAAAAGCAAGGGGAGGAGTAATCTCTAGCACTCTGCTCCACTGCCACGATCCCTAGTTTGCTCACAAAACCCGTCCTGATATCTCCGCTCCTGGTTTCACCATGACTATTCCGCCCCCCTGAGACCATGTTCTCCCGGGTGTTTCTAGGTATACATGTATCCAGCAGACGCGTTTTAACCCCGGTAAAACCACCCTGGCGGGATGTTGATGCCTACAACGTGGAGAGTCGTGGGTTAAAACGGGTGACAGATGGTGTGATCCAGTCCTAAGTTCCATCGCTAGCGTTCCATTGAGGATCGAGGGAGCTCATTGCCGTTTTCCTTCCCTCATCCCCCGCGTCGATGAGGCCCGTTTGCGCAAATCATCGCTTGCCTTTGTCTTCTCCATCCAGACCTGCCTTCATCGCCTCTATCAGGACACCAGCTAGGGTCCAATCTGGCGCTGGTTCTACCTCTTTCACTAAGACCCAACCGGCCTTAGTCTCATCATAGACAGCAAACTTGCCATAGGTTTCTTCGGGGCTAACAAAGATGATCTGGATACAGGTTTGTGCCTTTGGGTGCTCTCCCATCCTTCCCACCCACCGCTCGATGTCTTTGAGGTTCTCCTCACCCATAACGATCCATCCTTCGACTATCAGGGCGAACCTGTCATAACCCGACAGCCGTAGGTTGTCGCACATACCTGGTAACACATCGCGGGGGTTGCCCTCAATGAGGCTGATTGCCGGAGGCCGACCGAGTGCCCAGGCAAACAAGACTGGTGCCAGGTAGCCATCCCGCTCAAAGTTCTCCTTTGCCCTGTCAAAGAGTCCCCTAACTATCTTTAGGTCTTCGTCAGTCATCCCTCCCCCTTTCTTCCTACGGGCCTGTTACACCAGACAATTGCATCTCCCAGGTTTGACCCTTAGCGCTCGCACAATGGCAGAGTCTTCCTTGCACAGCATCAGGAGAGGACTATTTCCCTGGTGATGGTGTTGGATCATGCCTAGCATCCTCTTATAAACCTCAATCCTATCGCTTGGGTTACCACCCATGAATTTCTCCATACCATGCCAAGGCGGAAGATGCGTCAAGACCTGGCCAGCCTCTGGATAGCGCTTACGAACGAGGTTGAGAAGGGGAGGATGGAACCTTGGCTGGCCCAAGGTTATCATCTCAACTCTTGTCCTTTCAAAGAGGATCTCTATCAACTGTTGGTAGTCGGCTTCCCAGTCTTGACTGGCGGAGATGATAGGGTCGATCCTGCATCGCGTCCTGTAACCCTTCATTTCAGCCTTATGCAGAGCCTCGATCCGATCGCTAGGCTCTGGTGCCCCTTGCTCGAACTCCTCGGCATTCTCGGCGGTTGTCAGGCTCACGCTGAAGACCACGCGGTGATTCTCCACAGGCTGCAGGTGATCAGCATCTGCACTCTTGGTCAGGAGCAGCAACTGAAGGTTCTCGTATTTCGACATCTGAGAGATCACTTCGTTGATGATACCCGTGATCTGATCCACAGCCAATGGATCTGCTAGTTCCCCCGTGTTCAAGAGGATGGGCTTCCTTGTCCTCCTGTTGAGCCTTTCCAGTTCCCTCCACAGGTTCTCCAGGTTGAGGTATTGCCTGGTGTATGGAGCCATCCGGAAGGTAAGTTGGAGGTAGCAGTATGAACAGTCGTATGGGCATTCAGTTCCCAGGACTAGTTTGTAGAACCTGTGACAGACTACGCCACGTGGAGGGTTGAATACGCTGATGAAGGGGCTTCTCCTCTTTGCTAGGTGGAGGATCCTCTTTCCAGCTCCGATCTTCTCTGCTAGGGTCCAACCCCCGTCTGGGCTTAGTACACTGCCAATCAACATCGGGGCTTCGTCGATCCTTCGAGATAGTTTCCTGATGCTGGTGAGGCCTAGACCTAGCTCCCTAACGAAAGCTCTAGCTGCCTCTTCCTCAATGCCATTACCTTTCAGGGTGAGGAGGAGGTACCTCCTATCCTTGCCGAGGTTCTCGACAACCCTTAGTACCCGGCCAAGGGATTTCTCCTCGAGTAGCAGGGCACCATCTACCCCTACAACCTCGAATTGATCAGCAACTCCTTGGCCTTGACTTGCCCTTACTGTTTCATCTTTCATATGTCCTCCCTTCGTGAGATATGAGAGAGGAGCCACTTTTGGCTCCTCTAGCTGCTACCCCTGTACCCCCGGGGTCTAATTCGAGTTGCACCTCGAAAGGTAACCTAAGATTGCATCTATAACACCAGCACATTGTGGCCCCCGGCAGCAGCTACCTCCAGGGCTCGCTTGACATGCTCCTGTCCTCGTATATCGGCGAAATCCACGGAGTAATCCGGCTCCCTAACAGCCAAAGCCTTGGGATCAGCCTCATATGCTGGAATCTCTTGAGAACCGTTGAGATGGGCCACTAACTGGGAGAGGCTCTCTAAAGGGATGATCTCCAACCCCCCAATGAGGGAGGCCTCCGGGGCATCGAAAAGGGGTACGAAGACCCGCTGGAACCCCTCCTCCTTAGCCATACTAACCATGGGAAGGATGCCATCGGCGTGTCGCACGCCCCCATCTAAAGAGAGTTCCCCGATGAAAACGGAGGAGGAGACGTGCGAGACCTGCTCCGAGGCCCAGAGGATCCCCACGGCGATGGGAAGGTCGTAGGCTGGCCCCTCCTTGGGAAGGTCGGCAGGGGCCAGGTTCACGGTGAGCCGCTTCAGGGGGAAGGTGAAGCCTGAATTCTTGATAGCCGCGCGGACCCGCTCCCGAGACTCCTGGACAGCCTTGTCGGGGAGGCCAACTATGGTAAAAGTGGGGAGTCCAGGGGAAATATCTACCTCTACCTGGATGATAGCCCCCTCTAACCCCACTATGGCACAACTCATCACCTTGGCCAGCATATCAAAGACAAGTGTAGCATAAAGCGGTGGAGGCCGCAATCAGAGAAGCCTACTCCCTTCCGGGTGAGGATGGAAGGGGCTTGGCCTGCGGTGATGTGCACCCCGATGCAAAGGTCGCTAAGGTTCCTTCAATACCCTAAGTGATCATCTCAACCCTTTGGGAAAAGAAAGCCTCATCGATACAGGCGGCGCACCTTTGTCTCCTTGCCTTGGGCTACGGGGCTGAGGGGCAGAACTATGACGGCCCGGAGCGTCAGAAAATCATTGCTCGACTCACCGCGCGCTTCCCCATGCAGCATGATACAGGTCACGCAGGCAGCCGATCTCGGCGGACAGCAGGGCAACCATCTGTTCCGTCGGCGTTATCCCTAGGTCTCAAATGTCTGGGGAAGGCTGGCCCAGGGCGGTCACGCCCTGGGGTCATTAGTCCCGGCCTCTCCCACGGCCATTGAGGCTTCAATTCATACAGAACCCGTTTTGATCGATCGTTTCCTTGTACCAGAGGGCGCTATCCTTGAGAATACGCTGCTGGTTCTGGTAGTCTATCCAAACTATGCCAAACCGCTGGGTGTACCCCTTGGCCCACTCAAAATTATCCATAAGCGACCAGACGAAATAGCCAGCCAGAGGAACGCCGTTTTGGATGGCACGGTGAGTGGCAGCAATATGATGGCGCAGATAATCCGTTCTTCGATAGTCTCTTACCCTGCCACCGGTGTCGGGCCCGTCGGAGTAGCTGGCTCCGTTCTCGGTGATATAGATCTTGCGGGGCTGATATTCAAAGTGCAATCGGTTGAGTATCTCGTAAAGGCCCTCAGGATAGACTTCCCAGCCCATTTCTGTCCGTTCAGACTCAGGGGCTGGGAAGGCGGTTGGAGGCAATTTGTTCAAGGCATCTTTATCCCGTATTATGGCCCGAGTGTAGTAGTTGACCCCTAGAAAATCGATGGGGGTACTAATGGCATCTAAATCACCACCCTCTACAAAGGTCGGCCCTCCGGCTGGCAAACGACCCCGGGCGATGTAACTTGCTATCATGTCGGCCGGGTAGTGGCGTCCGAAAAGGGGGTCCAGGAACCAGCGGGTTCGATAGCCATCGAAGTGGCGGCAGGCATGGAAGTCGGCAGTGTTGGCAGAGACGGGCACTGCTGGCACCAAGTCGAGGGCGATACCCACCTCGGCCTTCGGGCTGTTGCCACGTATAATGGGCACTGCACAGCCGTGGGAAAGCAAAAGGTGGTGCACGGCGCGCAAGGCCGCTTTTGCATCCTTAATGCCAGGGGCATGTCGGCCAGTCAGGTGACCTTCAAAGCCAGCGACGGCTGGTTCGTTGTGGGTGATCCAGTGTTTCACCCGATCCCCTAGGTTGCGGCTGACGACATCGGCGTATTGGGTAAAGGCTTCGGCTGTAGCACGCGCTGGCCAGCCACCTTCCTCTTGCAGGGCCTGGGGCAAGTCCCAGTGGTAAAGGGTTAGAAATGGCAAGATGCCCGCCTCCAGCAGGCCATCCACCAACCGGCTGTAAAAATCCAGGCCGGCCTCGTTGACCTCGCCGCGGCCTTTGGGAAAGATACGTGGCCAGGATACAGAAAACCGGTAGCCTTCTATGCTCAGAGATCTCATCAGGGCGATGTCTTCGCGCCAGCGATGGTAGTGGTCACAAGCGACATCGCCGTTAGTGCCATCTTCAATATTGCCGGGCGTGTGGGAGAACCGGTCCCAGATCGACTCGCCTTTGCCATCTTCGTTCCAGCCACCTTCGATCTGATAAGATGAGGTGGCAACACCCCAGATGAAACCTTCCGGGAACCTTAATTTCGGCACCTCATGCCTCCTCATGCTCATACGCCACTCTAGGGCGGATTCGTACTTCCCATCCCGGGAGTGGGCTCCTTTTTGCCCATAATCACTTCAACGCGATGAGTCCTGCCATCTCCAAAAACGGTCACAATATTGCCCTTCATTTCCTGGCCATCTACTTTGACTGCCTTAACGCCTTTACAGGTATGTTCAGGGTTCTTGACCTCGATTCGGTAAACGGCCTTCCTAAACACCCTTGTCACCCTGAACCCATCCCACTCTCCGGGGATACAGGGGTCGATTTGGAGTCCTTCATAGGTTGGCCTAACGCCCAAAATATGCTGGGTCGCCGCCTGATAAACCCAGGAGGCCGTGCCTGTAAGCCAGCTGTTACGGGCCAGCCCAAACTGAGGGTGTTCATCTCCGAGTATGTTTTGTGGATAGACGTAAGGCTCGCATTCGAACTCATCAATTATATCATTCTTGAAGGCAGGGTTAATCTGGCCATAATATTCAAAGGCTCGGTCTCCATGGCCAACGATCGTTTCGGCGATCATGACCCAGGGGTTTGCGTGCAGGAAGATGCCCCCATTCTCTTTTGCGCCAGGTGGGTAGGTGGTAATCCCTCCTTTTCTGGGATCGAATCCCTTGTATCCTGGAGCGCTTAGCTTGATACCGTTTCTGGTGTTGAGTCTCTGATGCACAGAATCCAGGGCCCTTGCCGCTCTCTCTGGAGTGGCAAATCCGGATATAACCGGCCAGGATTGCCCATTGGCGTATATTTGCCCCTCCCGGTTGGACCTTGAACCTAGAGGTGTTCCGTCGGCATCGAAGTACCTTACATACCACTGGCCATCCCAGGCGTGTTCATTCACGCGTTCTTTCATCTCTGCATAATATGCACTATATCTTTCTACAGATTCTATCTCTCCTAGATGCCGGGCCAGTTCGATCATCTCCAGCAAGGCTTTACCGTATAGATTGGCGACAAACAGAGACTCCGCCCCAGCCTTCAAATTGACCGTATCGTTCCAGTCGGCAAACCCCAGGAGCGGAAGCCCATGCCTGCCCAAATCATGCCTGGTGAACTCAATAGCCCTCTCCATGTGGTCATAGACCGTTCCCCATTCGATGGGATTGCCCTCCTTATTATAATAAGGTATGACTTCATCTAAGAAGGCGGTCTCTCCTGTCTCCTTAAGGTAGGCGGTTATGGCCAGAACGATCCAAAGATGGTCATCCCCATAATATCTAGGCGCGCCCTCCACTTCTCTTGAGTCACCTTCATCTGCAACCATGGTTAGAGGGTTGAACTGGTGCATGGCAGAACCGTCCCTTTTCTGGATATGAAGCAGTTTTCTGATCAGGGCTCTTCCCTCCTCAGGAAGGTGGCTAACGATCCCCATCACATCTTGAGCGCTATCCCTGAACCCCATACCTCTTGCGCCAAAGCCAAGTTGATAGAGAGAAAGGTATCTCGACCAGTTCTTGGTGATGTAACATTGTCTGGGGTTGTGGATATTCAACATGCGGTTCATATCGATGTCAGGAGTCTCCACCTGCAACTTCGACAAATAGTCGTCCCAAAATCGGGCCAAATCCCTGAAGGCTCTATCCACACTCTCTTCATCCCTATACTTGCGCACTAAAGGAAGCGCTTTCTCGACGCTCTTTTCTTGACCGAGTTGGGTAATCACCCTTTTTGTCTCGCCCGGTTGGATCTCTCCAAGGTGGTGGAGCAGCGCTGCTATGTTATCTCCCCGCAGGGCTTCGTAGTTGCTTAGTTCGATTTCCTGTAGGCTGAGGGGGTTTGCCCAGCTGCCGTATTCATTATCTCCCAGGAACTTTCGGCGGTCAGACTCAAAAGAAGAGACCGGATGGTTAGAAGTGAAATAGTTCATCCTCATTTCCCTGTACATGAAAGGATATTGAATTAGGATCTTCATGCCGTATTCATCATCATAAATCCTACTCTGCACGGTTTGAGGCACCCAGTCGGCGTTTGTGAACTGCTTGAGCGCATCGGGGTGGGTATATTCGACAACGGGGATGACGCCGATCTCCATCGGCTGAGGGGAGACGTTGGTGATTTTTATATCTCCAATCAACCGGCTATCTTCGATGGGAACAAAGATAGTCACATCCGTTCTTATCCCATAGAATTCAGAAACGATCCTGGTATAGCCCAGGCCAATGTGGCATTCGTAAAGGTCATAAGGATCTAGTGTAGGAACAAAGTAAGGCGAGAAAACCTTATACCCGTCTCCCTGCTTGAATCTCAGATAAAGCGTTGACCCTTTGAAATCCGAGTCCGGAAGCTGAGGAATGTACTTGGTTATACGATTCAGGGCCGGGTCTCCCTTGCAAATCAACGCCCCTCCGGTATGGTCGACAAAACCTCCAAACGCCAGGCCCCCCACATAATTAATCCACTTGACCGGCGTTTTAGGGTTTGTAATGACATACCCCCTTTTTTTGTCATCAAAATATCCGTACTTCATAATCAACCTCTCTCTTCTACTGGAGTCTAGCGAGTTTTGACATCGCAGGTACTAGTCAAGACCATAGCCAAAGGGGAATAAAGGCGCTTCGGCACTGTCAGGGTCGAGGGGAACTTGCTCCATCGAGCGAGGCCATCTGTACGATAACTTGCCAGTAAAGGGGTAATCCCCAAAGAGAACGTCGGCCACGCCCCCTCCCTCAGTGCCCGGTAGCCAGGCGGCAACGAAAGCATCCCATTGGCCCAAGTGCTCCGTTATGATCATGGGCCTGCCCGAAATGAGGATGACTACGATCTTTTCGCTTCTCTCCCTTACCAACTTAATCAGGGCGACATCCTCTTCGGAAAGCGTCAGATCTGCGCGATCCCCTATACCTTCGGCATAGGGCATCTCACCCACCACGACGATGCCCACATCGGCGATCTCATCGGTGACCGTCTCGAACCTGCCCCACCTGTTGTATACGACGGTGGTATCATCAGAGACCGCGCTTTTAATGGCCTCCAATATCGTTGTCCCCGGAGTGATATTCCCGGATTCCCCCTGCCATTCTATCGTCCAACCTCCACATTGGATACCGACATCATCTGCGCCTATTCCAGCCACGAAAATCAGCGGGGTGTCCTTGGCCAAAGGCAGCGCATCGTTATCGTTTTTCAACAAGACTAAAGACTTACGAACCGCCTCGCGCGCGAGCGCTCGATGCTCATCGGACCCAACGAGGGGGAGCAACGATTCATCCGAAAATGGCCTCTCAAAGAGCCCCAGTTGGAATTTTGCGGCGAGAATCCGCCGGACGGCATCGTCGATCCTCCCCATGGGGACGTCGCCGTTGTTGACGGCTTTGGTTAAACCATCGATAAAGGCATCGTAATCATAGGGGACCATGATCATGTCCAGTCCGGCATTTATAGAGGTGACGATATCACTATAGTAGTCGCCCGGTATCTGGTCAATGCCCTGCCAATCAGAAACGAGAAACCCCTTAAAACCCAACTCGCCTTTCAGCACGTCGGTCAGCAAATACTTCTGGGCATGCATTTTGAGGCCGCCCCAACCGCTAAACGACACCATAATGCTCATGGCGCCAGCCTCTATGGCCTCGGCGTAGGGAGGAAGATGTACGGCTCTTAAGGTTGCCTCGTCCACATCGGTGACGCCTTGGTCGAGCATGAATTGCTTCTCCCATATAACGGTGTCCGAGCTACCCCAGGTGGTTCCCCCATCCCCCACATAGTGTTTGGGCGTGGCCAGCACAATGGAGGGGTTACTAAAGTCACTATTTTGCAGGCCGCGTATGTAGGCGCTGGCCAATGTGGAAACGAGTTCGGTGTTTTCACTATAGCCCTCGTAGGTCCTGCCCCAGCGAATATCTTGAGGAACGGCGACCACGGGGGCGAAGTTCCAGTAGGTACCGGTGGCGGCCATCTCTTCTGCGGTGGCTTGGCCAACCTGTTCCACCAAATCGGGATCTCGGGTAGCGCCTAGTCCAATATTATGGGGGAAAACGACCGCACCCTTGACGTTGCCATGTCCGTGAACGGCGTCAACCCCGTAAATGAGGGGGATGCCCAGGCGAGCCCGCAAGGCATATTCCTGGAAGCCATTGACCATATCGGCCCAGCCCTCAGGTGTATTGCGACCGGGATACCCACCGCCGCCGCTCAAAAGACCGCCGATGGATTTGTCGGTGATGTCTTGCGGCTGGATGCTGTTCTTTTCCACCAGCGTCATCTGCCCGATTTTTTCCGCCAGGGTCATCCTGGACAGCAGATCCTCTACCCTCTCTTCGATAAGAACTTGGGGATCTTTGTAGGCTGGGGCCGTCGCCACCTCGGCAGTCGCGGTGGGTTCAAGCGGTGTTACAGTGGGCCCAACCGGGGTCTCGGTTGGAGCGGCACAGGCCGCCAGTAAAACACCAAAGATGAGCAGCACATTCACAGGTAAGAAGATCTTCCTACGCATAGTTTGCTCCTCCGAGATGGACCAGCAGTTCCTCGCGGCAGCCTCCACTGTAGAGCCCGGCGGTGTCGAAACCTATGGCCCACGGGCCGATGGCGGATTGTGTCTATTTTGTGAACGTGCGTTTCAGATCAACGTGACCTCGACGGTTACTTCGGTTTGCCCCTTCGGTGGGAGCGGCACGATATTCCCCTCCACCGGCTGGCCGTCCACGACAAGCGAAACGACATCTCCCGCGCCGGCGCGTTCCACAGAGATATGGTATTTCACGCCCCGAAAGATGCGCGTGGCCTTGAAGCCGGACCAGTGGCTGGGGATGACCGGGGCAATCTGTAAACCGGCATAGGTGGGTCGGATGCCCAGAATCCACTGCGTGATGGCCACATAGTTCCAGGCGGCTGCGCCGGTCAGCCAGGAGTTCTTGGACTCTCCGTACGTCGGGGCATCACGGCCGGCGATCATTTGGGCATATACGTAGGGCTCGCAACGATGTACTTCGCTGATGGCCTCTCGCACCGATGGGTTGATACGGGTATAATAATCATGCGCCTGGTCGCCGTGCCCGACCCTGGCTTCCGCGATCATCATCCATGGGTTGGTGTGACAGAAGATACCCGCGTTCTCTTTGTAGCCTGGAGGGTAAGAGGAGATCTCGCCGAGGTGGAGGTAATATTGGGAGTAGGCAGGCTGCTGGAGTATGATACCGTGTGGCGTGGCCAGGCGTTCCCTGACGGCTGCCAAAGCCTCCTCGGCCTTGCCATCTTCCAGGCCTATGCCGGCGAGGATACAGATGCCCTGCGGTTCGATGAAGATTTGCCCCTCTTCGCATTCGTGCGAGCCGACCTTTCGGCCGAAGTGGTCATAGGCACGAAGGAACCACTCTCGGTCCCAGCCATACTCGAGCACGGCAGCCTCCATCCCAGCGGCCGCCTCAAGGTAACTCCTGGCCTCGCCCTCTAGATTTCGCCACCGGGCGATGGCCGCCAGTTCCTTAGCCACTAGCACGAACAACCCGGCAATGAAGACCGATTCGGCCACTTTGCCATCCTTGTTGGTGGTGGTCTGGAATGACTCGCCGGGCGTGTCGGAGAAGGTATTCAGGTTCAGGCAGTCGTTCCAGTCCGCGCGGCCGATGAGCGGCAAGCCATGGGGACCGAGCCGATCTAGTGTGTAACGAAGGCTGCACTGCTGATGCTCGTAGAGCGGTTTCTCAGTGCCAGGTCGATTCTCATACTCCACCGGCTCTTCCAGGATACTCCAGTCGCCGGTTTCTTTCAGGTAGGCAGCCACACTCAGGATCAACCAGAGCGGGTCGTCGTTGAAACCGCTGCCGATCTCATCGTTTCCGCGCTTGGTGAGCGGCTGATACTGGTGGTATGCGCCGCCCGTCTCCAGTTGTGTAGCGGCGAGATCCAAGATGCGCCCGCGGGCCCGCTCCGGAACCATATGGACGAAGCCTAATAAGTCCTGATTGGAATCGCGGAAACCTATGCCACGCCCGACGCCGGATTCAAAGAACGAAGCCGAGCGCGATAGGTTGAAGGTGACCATGCACTGGTAGGGGTTCCAGATGTTGACCATACGGTTGGTGTGGAGATCCGGCGTTTCCACCCGCAAGATGCCTAAAAGACCGTCCCAATAGGCGCGTAGAGCCTCAAAGGCAGCCTCTACATTCTCCTTCTCTAGATACCTGGCTATGACTGGCTGGACCGTTTGCTTGTTGATCCTCTGCGAGCCGGGGGGATCGAACTTTTGATCCCGAGGGTTTTCGTGGTAGCCAAGCAGGAAGATGATCTGACGCGTTTCGCTGGGTCGAAGGGCGACTTCGATGTGGTGAGAGCCCATAGGGGCCCAGCCGTGGGCTTCGGAATTGAAAGAAGAACCGCGCTCCACCGCTATCGGATTATCCCAACCGCGGTACGGCCCCAGAAACAGATCGCGCTGCGTGTCGAACCCGGCCAGTTCCTCGGAGCAGGCGAAGAAGGCAAAGTGATCTCGCCGCTCGCGGTATTCGGTCTTGTGGTAGATCACGCCCTCTTCGACCTCCACCTCACCGATGCTGAGATTGCGCTGAAAGTTGGTGGCGTCGTCCTGGGCGTCCCACAGGCAAAACTCAATAGCGGAAAAAACCGAGAGGTCGGCGGGCTCATCGCGCCGGTTGGTCAAAGTAAGCTGCCAGACTTCCAGGCTCTCCCCCAAAGGGACGAAATACCGGGTTTGCGCTTCGATCTCCTTATTAGCAGAACCGATGACTGTGTAGCCCAACCCGTGGCAGCAGATGTAGCCCTCCAATTGGTGGCAGGTAGGCTGCCAGGAAGGAGACCAGAACTCCCCTGTGTTTTCATCCCTAACGTAGATATAGCGCCCGCCGCAATCAAGGGGGACATTGTTGTAGCGGTAGCGTGTGATGCGCCGCAGGCGTGCATCGCGGTAGAAGGAGTAGCCGCCGGCCGTGTTGGAGATGAGGCCAAAGTATGCCTCGCACCCCAGGTAGTTGATCCACGGCAGAGGGGTATCCGGCCGCGTGATCACGTACTCACGGCGCTCATCGTCGAAGTATCCGTAGCGCATGATTTCTCCTATTCATTGTGCCCAGATGTCGGTGGAACCGATCTTGTCCATCGCCCATTCAATAGCACCGCCGATGTAAATGTCGTCTTTGGCAGACATGTGATTTGATCCTTTCATGAGACCCTGCGGCGCGGCTCCCGCACTGTCCAGTGCAGGAGAGCGTAGCCAGCTAAGCTCGCCACCAGGGCAGCGGCGAGGAGTTGCCGGTAACCCAGGCCGCCGGCGAGCCAGCCGCCCAGCAGAGGGGCCAAGAAGACGAAAGGCCACAACAGGGTGTTAGTCAGGCCGATGTAAGTGGGGCGATCCTCAGGAGCGCAGAACTCGAAGGTGATGCTCATGCTCGAAAGCCACCCTGAACTGGCACCCCCCATCAAGGCGAAGACCGGGTAGAACCAGGCCACGGAATCGGCCATCAACGTGAGGGCCATGGCCAGCACCCAGATGATGGTTGAGAGCTCTATGACCAGCTTGTGACCCCTTTGATCACCCAAGTGGCCCAGCAGAGGATTGCTGATGGCCTGGCCAACCAGGAGAGCAGCCGTGAACCAACCCACCGTCTGATCAGGGATCTGAAACCGGCCCACCGCGTAGACGGTGATGAAGCCGCCCGCCATCCCCCCCAGGATGATCACAGCCCGGCTCAACAGATAAAGGGTGAAATTCCTATCCTGGTGCAGGACAGCCGGCAGGTGCTGCCAGTACTCTCTATTGGAGATACGAGGCTTGGAGCTGTGGTGGATCGGCTCCTTGCCCTGGGCCAGGAAGCCCCACGAGAAGCTCATGGCCACGAAAGCCATGAGGAAGCAGATGGCAAAGCTGGTCGGGAAGGCATATCCTTCGAGGATGAAGCGAGAAGCATAGGCTCCCAACGCCCCCAGGATACCGCCCAGTGAGTTGGCGACGCCGAAGAAGATGCCCCGGCGCCGCAGGGGGATGAGCTTGGCGATGTAATCCTGCCAGGCTGTGCCCACTAGGCCGCCGCTGACGCTGTACATGGCGACGAGGGCGAAGAAGAGGGTCAGGGAGGCCCCCGACGAGGCCTGCGGCCAGCAGAGGATGCTGAGGGCCAGGATCAGGAAGGGCAGGCGCTCGTTGGTGCTGACGGCTAGGATAAAGGGCTTCTTTCTGGGCAGTTGCCCCACGTAGTTGGCCGTGAAGAGTTGGGGCAGGGTCCAGCCCGTGTTGGCCAGAGCCGGTATCAGGCCGATGAGGATGGTGGATGTCGTCAGGTGGCTGAGGTAAAGGGGCAGGATCGTCGTGAGGGAAGCGAAGCTCAAGCCCAGGGAGTAGAAGGAGAAGTCCAGGGCATTGACGATGAAGTTGTGTTTATAGTGTCTCTCGACCTCTTGATCGTAGATCATCATAGGCGATACCACTACAGGCGGACAAACGGAAAAGGCCACGATGTTAAAGGCTTTGGCATCTGGTTTGACAAACTCGCCACAACCCTGAGTTTGCCGAAGGGTTGCTCTGCTAGAGGCAGCCCACTTTTATATCGTTCTCTTCTAGCCGCCGGCCTGTCTCGTTCCAGACCTCTATGACCCGCTCCTGGCCGGGAAAGAGGCCGAAGTAATTATCGCTGAACTTAGTGCCCTCTATGGGTACGACCAGCCTAACGAAGTAGGCGTAGGTGTCGGTGGCTACCCTGACCTCGTATTTCCCATCGCTCCCCTCAGTGATCTTCACCGTCAAGTTGGGCTTCGGCTTTTTAAGATTTTTGACCTCCGCGAAGAAGTGGCGGTTATCAGGGAACGAACCGCTTCGGGAGCGCACGGCCAAATACTCCTGCCGGGGATCTTCGATGCCTAGCTCATCGAAGGAGAGATGCCGGACTTTCACCGAGGCGTTGGCTGGCACTCGGACCTCTAGGACCTCCTCGTACAGCTCCTGGCCTGAGAAGTCGCCGTGAAAGACGGTCACTGTGTCCACGAACTCCTCCAGAATGTCGTTGGTGATCCACAACGAGACACCATCCACTTCCCCTTTGAAGGAGGCTAATACCGGCGCGTAGGCTCTCTTGACGTAGAAGTAGCCGGCCTTGGGGAAGAGGTAGTAATCCAGCACGCTCCAACTGAGGCCCGGCCAGCAGTCGTTCAACTGCCAGAAGAGGGTCCCGCTGCAGTGAAACTTCCGCCGCCGATAGTGTTCGATACCGAACTTCAGCCCCTCGGCCTGACAAATCATGGAGAAGTCGAGGTATTCCTGCAGCAAGTTGGGCAGGCCGGTGTGGGCCAGCATCAACATCTCCCCTTTGTCTTTAGGTTCGTCCTTGTTACGATAGAGCAGCTCCGGGCTGTTGAGGTGCAGGGCCGTAGCTGGCACGTTGCGTCGCAGCGTCTCCAACACCGGCATGGCGTGCATGCCGAATTCGCTGATGAAGCGGGCCGGGTCCTCGGCGTAGTGGCGGTAGGAGATGCCCTCTGGCGAGAGGTCTCGCTTCGGCTCCTCGCCGAAGCGGCGGGGGAATACACCACCATGCCAGACCTGCCAGTTGTGGCGGTCTCCTTCTTCGGCGGAGTTGTGGTCGTTCCCGCCATAGGGGCTGGAGGGCCAGTAGAGCCGGGTGCCGTCTAACCGGTCGACGATGGGCGGCAACAGCTCATGGTAAACCCTCTTGCCCGGGAAGTCCCACCCCGGCCGCTGCCAGTTGCACATGTCGCTTATCCAGTCGTTCTCGTTGTTGCCACACCAGAGGGCCAGGCAGGGATGATTGCGCAGCCGCCGCACCACCGCCTCCGCCTCCCGCTCCACCTCGACCATAAAATGAGGGTCGAAGTCGGGGTATAGCGCACAGGCGAACATGAACTCCTGCCAGATCAGGATGCCCATCTCATCGCAGAGACGGTAGAAGACATCCTTCTCGTAAATGCCACCGCCCCAGACCCGCAACATGTTCATGTTGGCTTCGACAGCCAGCTCCAAGAGATCGCGGTAGCGAGCCTCGTCCACCTGAGCCACGAAGGAATCAGCCGGGATCCAGTTGGCCCCCTTGGCGAAGAGCTTCACCCCGTTCAGCACAAAGGTGAAGAAGCTGGTGCTCGGCTCATCCGGGTCAGGCGATTGATCGACCTCAATGGTGCGAATGCCCACCTGCTCGCAGTGGGTGTCCAGGGTCTTCCCGCTGGCCCGCAAGGCGACCTCCAGTTTGTAGAGGGCCGACTCCCCCAGGTCGTGGGTCCACCACAGGGCGGGATCGGGGATGGTGAAGGCTACCTCCGCCCGGCCATTGGCCAGCGGGGCCTGGTCGGTTAGCTGTTGCTCGCCCCGGCTCAGGGTGATCTGCGCCTCCAGGTCTGGCAGATCGGCCCACCGCTCGGCCTCGACGACAACGGTCGTTTCTGCCGCTTGAGGGCTTATGGCCGTGGTCTTGAAGAAGACCCCACGCAGGCGAGCGCCCACGTAACGGCGCAGCGTCACCCCCTGCCAGATGCCCACGCTCACCAGCCGTGGTGCCCAGTCCCAGCCGAAGTTGCACTGTGCCTTACGCACCCAGGCCCGCTCAGGGTTGCGGCCCCATTGCCCTTCGATCTCCCGCTCGCCGACGGATCCCACCACCGGCTCGAAGCGCACAGCCAATGTGTTGCGCTCACCCAGGCGCAGATTCTCCGCCACGTCAAAAGTGGCGGCGATGAACATGTTCCGGTGGCTGCCGATCTCGGTCCCGTTCAGGTAGACGGTAGCGAAAGTGTCGAGGCCGTCGAAGGTCAAAAGATACCGAGTCTCGGCGTTCTCTTCGGCCAAGGGCGCTTCGAACGTCGTGCGATACCACCACTCCTGGCACTCCACCCATTGGCAAGTTTCCACGTTCATGTTGTAGAAGGGCGGCGACAGGCGTTTGATCTCCACCAATGCTGTGTGCACGTCTCCAGGCACGGAAGCCGGGTGCCAGCCTGTATCATCATAGTCAGGCAGGTGTGCGCCTGCCGCTAACCCCTGACCCGGCATGAAATCCCGTAACTTCCACCTTCCATCCAGATTCAGGATGATGGATTCAGACACGTCTCCCCCTTCATTTTTACGCAAGCGATTCAGTCTCCGAACGAGCTCTATGCATGCTCTTGCATTGTGATAAGGGGTTTTCCAGAGGCTGCCCTTTTTGCCCTCAAGGGAACGAATTAACGGGTTTGCGCTTCGAGTTTTTCTTATGTGGAACCCAGTGCATCATCGATATCTTCGCCTTTTTGCATCTTCCAGGATCGTCTCGGTGGCGGCCGTGCCTATGCGGGTCACACCTAACGCCCGCACGCGAAGCAGATCGTCAAGGGTGCGCACGCCCCCTGCCGCCTTGATCTGAACCTCGGGCGCAGAATAGGCGCGCATCAAGGAGAGATTGTGGTCGGTCGCTCCGGTATAGGAGTAAAAGCCATTCGGCTGCTTGACGAACCCATACCCGCTTGATGTTTTGATAAAGGCTACCTTACGTTCAGAGCAAATCTCGCAAAGTTTGATAATGTGCTCGTCCTTGAGATAATCGGTCTCGAAAATGACCTTGAGAATCGCATGGTGATCAATGCAGGAGTCATTGATGGCCTTGATTTCCTCGGAGACGTAATCCCATTGGCCACCCAGGGCTTTGCCGATGTTGATGACCATGTCGATCTCGGTGGATCCATCTTTGATAGCCTGAATGGTCTCCGCAACTTTGATATCTGTGCGGCTGTTGCCGTGCGGGAAACCAATCACAGAGCAAACTTCCACTTTGGACCCCGCCAATGCCTCGCGGGACATGCTGACAGCATAAGGTTTGACACATACCGTTGCCACATCATATTTTTTTCGCCAGCGCACACCCTTCCAAAATATCCCTATCCGTTATGGTGGGATGGAGCAAGGAATGATCGATCATTTTGGCGAGGAAGTGCAAAGTGATATTTTTGTTTATCGGTTTTATCCTTTCAAAATAATTTTGATGCTTTTTTCTTCCAAACTTCCCACACATGCTCAAACCCCCTCCTTATAAGCGCGGATGGCCCGGGGGGCTGATCAAGCCGAGGGGACGATGTAAAGCGAGACGGAGCTCGGAGACAAGGTAAGCTCGGTCTCGCTTGTGACGCCTGGAACCCGACCCTTTCCACCAGATGCCCGGCATCGAGGCGCCAGACCTTCGCATTGATCCTTCAGAGAGAATTCTCTTTGATGAAATCAATTAGCTCATCGAATTTCGCAAAGGCCAGACATGTGACCGTATCTGCTCCGCCGTAGTAAATTGCCATACGCCCTGTCGGTGGGTCATACAGGGCAGCACAAGGGAAGGTAACATTTGGAACGTCACCAACGCATTCATAATATTCCCTCGGGTTGAGTAGGTAGGGACGCGTTCTGTAAATTACCTTCCAAGGTTTCTCAAGATCCAATAGCGCCGCGCCAAAGCTGTATACAAACCCGTTGCACGAAGTAAGCACACCGTGGTAAATCAAAAGCCACCCTTCTGACGTTTCTATCGGTGTAGGCCCCGCACCAATTTTAGTGGCTTGCCAACCTGAAGTGGGAGACATTACGTGTCTATGATGGCCCCAGTGGATCAAATCTGGGCTTTCACTGTAGAATATTTCGCCAAAAGGTGTGTGCCCTTTATCACTAGGTCGACTGAGCATCGCAAATTTCCCGTTTATCTGGCGAGGGAAAAGCACACCATTTCTGTTATATGGCAAGAAAGCATTCTCCATCTGGTAAAAAGTCTTGAAATCATAGGTGTAACCCACGCCTATTGTAGGTCCATGGTAACCGTTACACCACGTGATATAGTATCTGTCCTCAAGCCAGCACACCCGGGGATCATAGCCGTAAATGAAGTTGCCAATTTCATCGTCTTCACACCTGAACTGAATGCGCTTCGGCTCTATCTCCCAGTTGATGCCGTCTTTGCTCACTCCTGCATGGAGTTGCATAACCCTGGCCGTGTTATCGCAGCGAAATATACCAGCAAAACCGTCTTCAAAAGGCACGACGGCACCGTTGAATATACTGTTCGCATTTGGCACTGCATCGCGCGTGATGATTGGGTTTTTCTCTGAACGCCAGACGACTTCATGGCACTCATGAGGGCGTTCTTCCCAAGGAATGTTGGGCAGTTCGGGACCGATCAACTCTGCCTTTGACATTCGTCACTCCTCTCATGTGGCCATACATCTTTTACGCTGTCTCGTTCATCGATATGTGATGTTGCAGCATTCTTGTCGGCAACACAAGATGGTTCTCTTGTAGTGTTCAAAACATCCATGTCAGCAACGCTCCTCAGAATCACGGGTATCTTTGGCCAATTGTTCACCTGGGAAGAGTCGCGACCATTCTAGCCCTATCCTGAACGCGTTCCCGCCGACATCTACCGTAAGATCATGGAATGTGCTATAGTTTTTCCGAAAGTGAAGCACCAAACAAGAAATCTCTTTTAAACGTGGTCATTCCTTCGCATAGCAGCGACACGCCACGAAATGATCGCTCTCCGCCTCTAACAGCGTGGGCCTCTGTCTCTCACAACTTTCATTTTTGTCTGCGACTGGACACCTTTCGTAGTAGACACAGCCCCTGCTAAGTTCTGCCTGCATTGCCCTTAGGTCGACCTCTACCTCTTCCCATTTCTTATCCAGGCGTGGAACGGAGGCCATTAGCATCTTTGTGTATGGATGAAGCGGATTGTCGTATATTCTCCCTGTCGAGCCCATCTCCACAACACATCCTCGATAGAGAATCACCGCTCTCTCGCTGATGTAGTACCCCAGCGAGAGATCATGCGTTATGAAAAGGATAGATAGGCCACGAGATTTGAGGTCGGCCAGCAGGTTGAGAACATCTATTCGTCTGGATGCATCGAGCATACTTATGATCTCATCTGCCACGAGAAACTGAATGTCTAGCAACAGCGCGCGGGCAATGAGAAAGCGTTGAAGCTGCCCACCACTGAGCTGGTGGGGGAATTTATTCAAGACATCATCAGGGTTCAGACCGACAGCCTCTAATGAACTGCTTACCTTGTTGTTCCACTCTGGGCCTTTTATCTCTGGGAAAAACTCCTCCTTGATGATCCTAAAAATCCGATCGGCTTTGAAGATTGGGTTATAGGAGCTAAATGGGTCTTGAAAAACACCCTGTACATTCCGATAGTAATCTTTAAGTGCGCCTCCTTTAAGGGTGGAAATATCAACTCCGTTGAATATAATCGTCCCCGAGCTTATCGAGAGTAGACGTAGAATCATTTTTCCTATTGTGGTTTTCCCGCTTCCACTCTCACCAATTAAGGAGACAACCTCTCCATCTTTGACATCGAAGCTGGCGTTGCTCACGGCGTGGAGTTCCTTCCCTCCGAAGGTTCCAATCCTGTAGACTTTTGATATTTTGTCGAGCTTAAGCATTTTCTTCGAACACCTTCCAACAAGCAACGAAGTGGCCCTTCTCGATTTCGAGGAATGGTGGTTCCTCGGGGCATTTCTCAAAAGCGACGGGACACCGTTCCCTGAACCGGCATCCAACGGGAGGATCGAGCAGCAAAGGGGGGCTTCCGGGAATGGCTATCAGCCTTTTCTCGGCATATTTCACCCCCACTTTCGGCAATGATGAAATCAGCAGTTTTGTATACGGATGCCGAGGGGAATGTATGATCACCTCGGTGGAGGCTTTCTCCGCCAATTGCCCTGCATACATGATCAAAATGGTGTCGGCGATCTGGTACAGAATCGAGAGGTCATGGGAAATGACGATCACGCTATTACAGCATTCCCGGCTCCGAAATTCGACCAGCATCTCTGCGACAGCCTTTTGGCTGGCCACATCGAGCGCCGAGGTGATCTCGTCCGCGATAAGCAGTGAAGGGTTCATCAGCGTCGATAGCACCATGACCATTCTCTGCTTCATGCCGCCTGAAAGTTCTATGGGGTACATATTCAGCACATCGTGTGACAATTCAACCAGATCGAGTCTCCTCTTTAACTCAGGCAGAGTGGTTTTGAAGTCCACCTTTCTAGATTCGAGAAGTTCTGATGTCATCTTCCCTATCTTTCGCGTCGGATTCATGGCATTCATGGCGTACTGCGGTATGATGGAGATCTTCTTGAACCTGAAGTCGTTCATCCTTTCCGCATCCCAGACGGGCAGCTCTTCGTTGTCGAGTTCCACAAGGCCCTCGACAAACCTCATGGGGGGGGTCAAGAAGATCAGGCTGTTGGCAAGCGTGGTCTTTCCGCAGCCCGATTCACCCGCCAACCCCATGATCTCCCCATCCTCGACGGAGAAGGTTGCGCTCTCCAGTGCCCGGACATCCCCTCTAAGGGTCTGATAATAGACTGTGAGGTTTTCTACTTGTAGACTCAAGCTTTCACATCTCCCTGAGTTTAGGGTTGAAGACTTCGTCCAGTCCAACGTTCGTAACGTACAGCGCTCCGACGATAGCCATGATCGCAAGGCCCGGTGGGACGAACCACCACCACACACCGAAAATAAGAGCGCCCCAGAGGACCGCGTAGTTCATCATCAGACCAAGCGAAACCGCATTCGTCGGACCGAGTCCGATGAAATCCAGCGTGGCAGCCGCGAGGACTGCCCCTCCAAACTGAAGGATGAAGACCAGTAACAGATAGGACATCATGTTCGGCGCTATCTGGGTGAAAATAATCTTCCAAGGCTTCATTCCGCTCATCCTCGCCAGATCAACGAATTCCCTGGAACGTAATGAAAATGTTTGTGCCCGGATGGCTCTTGCTGCCCAGGGCCAAGCCGTACATCCGATAAAGATGCTTTCTACAAGAATGCCCCTAACTGTAAGATATGCGGCTATGATGAGAAGTATGGCCAGGGTTGGAATGACAAGGACAATGTTGGTGAGCATATTGAGCATTTCATCAACGATACCACCACGATAGCCAGCCGTGAAACCAACTACTATTCCTATAAGGGTTCCAAGGCCTCCGCCGACAATGCCAACCAGGAACGTTGCTCGAAGGCCGAGTACAAATTGTGTATAAACATCCTGCCCGAATGTCGTGGTCCCAAACCAGAATTCAGATGATGGTGGCTGAGCAATCGGCCCTATGTAATCGTAGGGTGCGTAGTCTGTAAACAGCGGACCAACTAATGTAAGGACAACAAAAAAGAGAAGGACGGCCAAACCAACCTTTAGTTTGTTGTTCCTTAGAGCAAAGTAGAGGATTTCACTTCTCTTTTTTAGTTGCATCATACTGCTTCACCTGTCATTCCTCTTCGCGTTCTCGGATCCACAAGGACAATAGCGATATCAATAGCGAAATTGGCGAGCAACACGCCGATGATGATGAAGAGGAAGCACCCCTGGATGAGGAAGTAATCCTGATTCTGAATAGCCTGAAGAAGCAGGTAGCCGATTCCGGGGTATGAAAACACGACTTCTGTTACAACAGCACCAGCAACGATGACACCCAGTTGCAGCGCCAGCCCGGTGAGCTGGGGAAGCATTGCGTTTCTGAACGCGTACTTTCTGACCAGGCTTCTTGGCGCCCCGAGAGATTCGAGGTAGTGAGAATAATCCGCCTCGAGTTCATAAATGATCATGTTCCTCATGCCAATCGCCCAACCGCCAAACCCTACCATAAACAGGGAGGCGAAGGGTAAGAACCAGTGGTGCAAAACGCTCCGGATGAAGGTCCATGAAAGATGAGGCCGCAACGCGAAGCTGTACGCACCGGCAATCGGAAAGACGCCCAGAACAATTCCAAACACCCAGGCCAGCAAGATACCGAGCCACATGTAAGGAGTCGCCGTGAGGATATACCCGACTGGTAATATGGTGTTGTCGAGCCACTTAGTTCGCGCCGCGAAAGCGCCGAACCAGTTTCCCGCAAGCCAACTTAGCAGTATCGCCGGAAGCAGAAGAAAGACGTCATAGGGTACAGCACGCATGATTACCTTGATCACAGGCTGCGGAAACAGATATACGCTTATCCCAAGGTCACCATGGAAAAGGGCGTTCCAGAAGTTGAGGTACTGCTGCCAGATGGGGAGATCTAATCCAAAGGCCCTCGTGTAATAACCGTACATCACCTCAACAGCCTCAGCGTGCAGCTGCATCCTCGACAACATAGTCTGAACAGGATTGCCGGGCATGAACCGCGGGATCAACCAGTCTATGGTCACCGCAAGGAAAAACGTGAGGATGTAGATGAGTAGTTTTCTCCCGAAATAGCGTCTCACACTAACTCCTCCCTACAGGAAGGCTGCAAGAACACCGCCCCTCCCGCAACCTGAGAAGGAGGGGCGGTGGTTGAACACTCTTACTGTGCCTACTCCAACTCACTTACCCTGCCGGCGGCACTGGTTTCAACGTGGTGAGCGTTAGGAGACCACCCATTTGCCAGTATCCGGACCAAGTACAAGGGAGAGTGTTGGGAGTATCTGCTGCTTCAGACGGCCAGTTCGTCCAGGCCGCATTGCTGTACTGGGCCCACAGACCGTTGTACCAGAGCGGAATCATGGGCATCTCTGTTAGCATGAGTTCCTGAATCTTTGAACAGACGGCCTTCATACCCGCCTCATCATCAGCAGGAACCGCGGCAAGTTGATCCACCAGATCAAACATCTCCTCGTTATCGTACCTACCAAAGTTGCCGCTGCCCATTACCTCTATGATCGGGTGTCTGAACAAGAGGTTATACAACGTCCATGGGGTGTTACTCATCCCTGCCCAGTTGTTCAGTGTCATATCGAATGTGCCAGTCGTGAGGGCAGTGTTCCAGGCACCATAATCCGGGGTTGCAGCTTGAATGTTGATCCCGGCGTCTTGGGCGCTACTGGCAATGACCGCGATCGCCTCCATCCAGTCCGTCCATCCGAATGGACAAGTAACTTCTAGCGCAATCTTGGAACCATCGGGCGCTTCAACAAAGCCATCGCCATCGACGTCTTTGTATCCAGCATCGGCGAGGATTTTCTTGGCTTTTGCTGGATCGTAACTGAAGCCCAGTCTATCAACCACATCTTGGTCGACGTACTTCGCCAGGCCCGGAAGAAGGCCAGTCGGATCAGCAGCCTTGACCAGGTTGGCGTAGGCGACGTTAACAATGTCGGGTGTCTTGATGGCAAAAGCAACTGCTCTTCTGAAAGCCGGGTCATCCATCGGCGGTTTTGTCGTATTCAAGAACAAAACAGCCGTATTGGCGGAGAGCATGTACGGGGCGGCGGCGAAATAAGTCTGAACGTAACCCTTCTCTGACAGCGTGGCAATGCCCGGGAGGAAGTTGTTACTGAGATCGACTTCGCCCTTAACAACCGCACCGAGAGCAACGTTGTTACTGGCAAAGCGCATATCGACGATCCTCTTGGGAGCGACCTCCAGTCCAAGCAGCTCTTTTGCCCACCAGTTCTCGTTTCTCACCCATATGTTTCTATCTTCGCTATGTGACTCATACAGGTATGCACCCGAGCCAACAGGATTTTCATTAGCCCCGCTGGTGATCTCCTCTTCCGTTCTGCCTTCCCAGAGATGCTGGGGAACTATCGCTATGTTGTAGAGGTTGTTTTGCCATTCTTGGTAGAGGGGATCGGTGAATTTGAACTGTACTTCGTAGTCGCCGACGGCTGTAGCACTATCCAAATAGTTCCACGTTGGGCTGAACCAAAGCGCAGCATACTTCTTGCCCAGTTCGAAGGTGAACACGACGTCGGCGGCCGTCAAGGGTTGGCCGTCGCTCCACGTGATGCCCTCCCTAAGCGTCAGGTCATAGGTATTGGCATCGCTCCATTCTCCACTCTCCGCCAGCCAGGGGATCAACTCATCGGTCAGCGGGTCATACATGAACAGCGTTTGATATACGAGTCCAATTGTTCCGGTTGTATTTGCTTTACTCCAGGTTATGAAGGGGTTCCAGTCTGATGGTGGACCCCACGCTGCTCCGCTGACGTAAAGGGTTTCGCTCCGTTCGTAAACAGGAGCTGACGGGGTCGGCGTGACCTCTACCGGCACTTCCACCGGTACTTCCACCGTCACCTCGACTGGCACCTCCACGGTCTCCTTGATGACCTGTGGGGTAGGAGTGACAGCCGGAGCACAGGCGGCAAGCACCAGGCTCAGAACCACGAGCAAACTCATGAGAGAGAAAACTGACTTGCGCATCGCTTTTCTCCTTCCTCCTCACAGATAATCTCATATGTAGGCAGAGAATCACACATAGACTTTCTAAATGGTCTGGCATCACCTCCTTTTACTTAAGTGACCTAGGGTGAACCACAAGAGTTCCTGATGACCAGTTCCGTAGGCAAGACGATCCTGTGGACAGGAGCCTCTTCTTCAGGTGAACTCTCCACCAGGCTCAGCAACACCTCTACTGCCATGGAGCCCATACGTTCAATCGGCTGGCGTACCGTTGTCAAGGCCGGCTCGATCGCTGAAGCGACAGGGATGTCATCGAAGCTGATCAGAGCAATGTCCTGGGGTACCTGCCGGCCGGCCTGACGGAGCGCTTTGAGGGCGCCAATAGCCATCATGTCGCTGGCCACGAAGACGGCGCTGGGGGAGGCGGGGAGCAACCGTTGCATCCCGGCCATCCCGCTGCTTTCGGTGAAATCTCCCTCAGCAATTAGCCCTTCCTCCACGGGAATGCCATGGGCTTGCATTGCCTGACGGTAGCCTTCCAGGCGGTCTTGGCCATGGGTCGTGTCCAGCCTCCCAGTGATAGTGGCGATGCGCCGATGCCCCAGGCCGATCAGGTGCTCGACCGCCATCCTTGCCCCGCTGACGTTGTCAACATCCACGAAATGGACTCGCCTGTCGGGATGCCGCCCTACGGAGACGAACGGCACCCGATCGCGCAGCAAATGGGAGACGAGGGGATCGTCCAGCGAGGCTGAAGCCACGATCACGCCATCCAAGTAGCCATTGCCCAGCAAATTCTGATACCTCTCCTGCTGGTCGGCGGAGGCAGCGAACAAGGAGAGCATAAGTTGATACCGGTGCGCGTTACAGGCATTGGTGGTTCCACGCAGCAGGATGGGGAAGAAGGGGTCAGTGAAAAGCGTCGTCACCGCTTCGGGGATGACCATACCGATGATCTGGGTGCGGTTGGTGACCAGGCTGCGGGCAACGGCGTGAGGTTGGTAGCCGGATTCGCGGATAGCCTGCCACACCCGTTCCCTGGTCTCAGACCGCACATGAGGATGGTTGTTGATGACGCGTGAAACAGTGGAACGAGAGACCCCAGCTAATCGGGCGACTTCTTCCAGCGTGGAGGCCATTCTCCATCTCTGGGAGCGCTCCCAATAAGATGCAGGGAAAAAGCCGCAATTCATGATCTAAAGAGGCTTGTCCAGCCATTTTTTGGGAGCGCTCTCAACACAAATATACCACAAACCGAAAGGCTTGTCAAGAGGTTTTTGCCCCCGCCCTCCGATTTCTCTCTCCCAACGTCTCCTCGCCGCCACCCCTGTCTTAACTCTTGCTATTTCGTACCATGATAGATTCTCAGAAAACTCCTTCGCCCCTGTTGCTATCCCACCTGATCACCGCCGCCAGTTCAAAGGGGAACGTCACAATATTTTGGAATGCGTCGCAACTTTCGTAAAAGTGGGGAGCCCAGGGGAAATATCTACCTCTACCTGGATAATAGCCCCCTCTAACCCCACAATGGCACAACTCGTCACCTTGGCTAACATCTCAGTGGAAGATGTCCTCTCTCCTGGGAGATATGTTATGCTCTTGCCCATGGGAGTAGGGTATGATACAATGGTCCTGGGCAAACAAGGTGTAGGAATCAATCTGTCATCGTTCTTCGTTATGTCCTACCATTAGGAGAGGGCAGATCGGGGGACGTGAGATTGAAACTGTCGATAAGAACCGCGGCTCTCCTATCTGTTACCTGCCTACTCATAGGGGGTGGGGGAGTTCTCGTTTTCCAGGCCCTAGCGAACTCTCGGGCCGGGCTCCCTTGGCCAAGGCTGCTTGTTGGCGATTGCGATGGCTTCAACATCCGCGCCAGAAACGTCATGGGCCAAGAGGTGGATTGGAGTTGGCGAGTAGTTGCTCCGGGCGGCCCGTACTGGGGTGGGGGTACCATACCAGCAGGCGAATGGGGTAGGGGTTCAATGCGCTGGGCCGTGCCAGAGCCTCTTTGCGGAGAGTATCATATCTCTGCCCTGATTGAAATTGCGGGCACTGAGGAAAGCCTTGGCGATAGTTTCATCTGCCCTTGCCCAGTGTCAAGAGAAATCGCAACCCTGCCCACTCCAACCATGACCCCTCTGCCATCCATCGAGAGACCCACGCCCACTCCCACGCAGGGGGCGCTGGCATCTGCTTCGACAGATTCTGGACTGCCAACGAGTGGAGGCTCAAGGAAGCTCACCACATTGACGGAAGGTTGTTTGGCAACCCTCTTCACCCTCTTATGTGCTGGGGCCCGTTGGGCAAGGACGAGAAGAGTCGGTTAACCTTTTGTCTAGATTTGCTCCGGGTAGGTTCGCCTAAGGCGAACGGCAAAACTAGACATCTGGCTATGGGGTGGCCTGGACAATCGTGTTCCTTTCTTGAGAAGGGGGGAGGGAGATGAAGAAGGGACTCTTGATAGTTGCGCTAGTGATGGGGCTAGTTGTGGCTGTGCTCTTGAGTCAGGTCGCTTTGGCTGGCGGCAAGCGTTTCGATTTTCAAATCGAACCTGGCTGCGTAGTTGAGATCTACCCGCTGTGGGAGCCTGGGGAACGAGGGGATAAAGTCTTCAACCTCGGCAGGGCCAGTTGGGCAGAGAATCCGCCCTTCACCACCCTTCTAGGCGGGGCGTCGTACGACATCGATCTTTGGTGCCCAGGGATTGCCCCCACTTACCAGGGGACGATCCACGTCCAAGACAACGCCAGCGGCCAACAGGATATCTGGTTCCCACTCCATAACGCCGAGCCAGGTATCTTCCAGGGTTTCTATGTAACCGGAGGCCTCAAATAAGAGGGGCCAGGCCTCGAGAGTCCTTGGGCAAAAGGTAAGGCGCTACCTGGACTTACCTGTCCCCCTCTATTTCATGTCACGATCTACCTCAATTGTAGCAACATCGGAGTTTACCTAAGAGGATGGGCCCCTTTAGCCCGGCTGCGGACAGATGATTCCCAAAAGAATAGGACCCTCCTAGAGAGGGGGTTGAATCGCTCAACTGTCGACATGGAGATAGGCCTAGAAGAGTTTGAACCCCGCTTCCCGCAGCCTGGCTATCGAGGTCCGGTAGGGGTCGCAAACCTCCTCTTCCAGATACCCTTTATAACCACTCTCCTTCAGCCGGCATGCCATAGCCGCTCTCTCAGAGGAGGAGAGCAAGCGCGGATCGCTCATCGCTGCCACATGGAAACTTACTTTCTCTTCCCCCAAACGGCTTATCGCCTCATAGGGTAGTCCCCAAAAGTCGCCCTTCGCCCCGGTTCGCTTTTCGAACCCCTCCGCCGTCCCCGCCTTGAGGGAAAGCCGCACATGGATCTTCGTATATCTGGCCAATTGGCCAGCGTAGTCTCTATCACTACCGATGAGAACTCCGTTGGTCTCCAGGATGAAGAGATAGTCCGTCCCTTCAACCAACTCCAAGAGCGCCAAGAGGTGCTCCTTCCCCAAAGTCGGCTCTCCGCCGGAGATCCGCAACTTGGAGACGTCTCTCCTCCTGGCGTTTTTGACCAGTCGCTTGAAGACCTCCTCGGAGGTATATAGTTGGCCATACCTCTCCGGGAAGTCGCGGGAGAAGTCAACCCAACAGAAGACGCACCTCAAACAACAGCCCACCACATACCCCGTGGAGATCCCCCCATACACCCCGGTGCAGTAGAAATCGGTATATTTCCGAGAGGAGTTTTGGCAAACTAACCCCTCGGTCATAGCGGCTAACTGGATCGGATCATAGGGCTCAAAGCCCGGCTTGAGATAGCGCGGATAGTCGTCCATATAAAGCTGTCTCGTGTTACCCAGATAAAAGCCTAGCAGAAAGTGAAGCCAAGCGCAACGGTTGAAGCCCCCTTCGATCAAAGAGCGTCGGCCTTCAGGGAATGAACGCAGGTTGTATTTCGACTCTTGCGATGATAAACTTTTATATCATGAAGGTAAGGTTATTCGCTACCTTGAGGCAGGTAGCGGGGGCAAAAGAGGTGGAAGTGGATCTGGAAGCGGGTGAAACGGTGCGCCACGCTTTGGAGGGAGTAGTCGAACTCTGCCCCAACTTGAAGGAACGGATATTCGACGAAAAGGGGGATCTTCAAAGGTCGATCATCATCCTCCTGAAGGGGAGGAATATAAGGCTAGAAGAAGGGCTGGATACCATCCTGGGAGAGGGCGACTACCTGGCTCTCTTTCCCCCTGTGGCTGGTGGGAAGGGCTGACCCAAGAGGGCGATCTCTCAGACCGCCCTCTCGGTATTTAGAAAGTTTAGGCGATGATCTCCAGCTCCTTCAGTTTACTCTCTGGGACTATGCCCTTTTCCCAACCTCGAAGGGCGTAATATTGCTCCAACATCCTGTCCAGTTCACAGAGGGAGCCTTTGGCGGCCCCGGTTCCCGGCTCCTTCAGGAACCGCTCGGGCAGGCAGTCAGAGCCCTCGCGAAAGCCAGCGAGGTTGTTGTAATACCGCTCCAGGTTGTAGATGCGCTCGCCGGTCTTCAGGAGGCCTGCTGCATCCAAGGGCACCCCGGTCATGGCGGAGTAATAGCCAGCGTATACATCCAGGGGAAGAGCGAAGGTGCCGAACTTGCAGACGTCGAGGCTATCAGTGAAGCCGTAGACGTTTTGGAAAGTGGCCACAAGTTGTGCCTTGCTGTCCCAGGCTAGCGGATCGACGATAGTCTCCTCGCCCAGGACCCAATTCACCACCTCGGCGGCTGGGGTATAACCTCGTAGATGGCAAGCGCCGCGGTTGCTGGTGGCGTAGCCGATGCCCATCCCTTTAAGGCCACGAGGATCATAGGCCGGGATCGACTGCCCTTTAACCGTCATGGCGATGCTCTTATCTCCCCACTTCTCCGAACAAGGATCCATCCCCTCAGCCAAGTCACTGCCTATCCCCTCGCGGAAGGCGATCTGGCGGATCAACTCCATCATCCCCTCGGTGTCACCCCATTTGAGGCCATCCTTGATCAGCCCTTTCTGTGTGGCTTCCATGGTCATGGCCAAGGCGTCCCCGGTCTCGATGGTGTCCAGGCCATAGTCGTTGCACCGGTCGATCATAGCGGCGATAGCGTTAACATCGTCGTTGTCGCAGTTAGCACCTAGAGCCCAGGCTGACTCGTACTCAAAACTTTCCATGTGGAGGCCTTTGTATCTCCCCTCTTTGATCTCCACCTCTTTCTTGCAGGCCACAGGGCAGGCATGGCAAGTGGGTCTCGCCACCAAGATGGTATCCGCTATCGTCTCCCCACCTATGGCGTCGGCCCTGGGGAAATCAGACCTTTGAGCGTTGCGGCTGGGCAAGGCCCCGACCTCGTTGACCATATTCATCAACACATTGGTGCCATGGACGTGAAGGTCGCCCGTCGCGGGAGCGGTGGTAGGGGTCTGGCGTATATATTTCAGGGCTTCTTCGTCTACCTTCTTGAAGGCCTCAGGGTCTGCAGGCTTGGGCATATTCTTTACTTCGCCCTTGATGACGATGCATTTGAGGTTCTTGTTGCCCGCCACAGCACCCGTGCCGCCTCGTCCCGCCGCCCGGTCGTCATCGTTGATGAAGCAGGCGAAACGCACTAGGTTCTCTCCCCCCGGGCCGATGGACATCACCGCCACACCCTGGCCGTGCTTAGCCTGCATCGCCTTAACGGTATCATGAGCCCCCTCACCCCATACCTCTGAGGCATCATGAAGGGTGACCTTCCCATCCTCAACATAAGCATAGGTTGGCTTTGCGGCCTTCCCCTCGAAGATGAGGCCATCGAACCCTGCCCACTTCAGTTTGGCACCCGTCCAGCCGCCCATGTGGGAATCGGTGGAGGTTCCAGTGAGAGGCGACTTAGTGACCACGCAGAGCCGGCCACTCAACTTAACATCGGTGCCAGTCAAGGGGCCCACCATGACGCAGAGGAGGTTCTTGGGGGATAGGGGCTCCACCTCGGCCCCGCTGTCGAGAAGGTATTTCACCCCTAGGCCACGACCACCTATATATTTCCGAGCATCCTCCTCCTTGATCTCCTCATATCTGATCTTGCCATCAGCGAGGTTGATGCGAGCGATCCTATTAGCATATCCTCCCAGTTTCATAGCCTCCTCCTTTCTAGACCTCTCCTCTGAAGTGTCTGACAACGTTGTCCTCCAAATCACCCCCTTCCCTCGACTTCTTTATGACGATAACCAAAAAGGAGACCACTTTTAGAGTTGCCTCCTTTGCGCACTGGCGGGCATGGGAATTGCTCCCCACACCTTATCGTTCATCGTTCCCCGGGGGAGCCGATGAATCGGAGCATCTTTATCTTAGCACTATCTCCCTACCATGTCAAGAGTGTACTCGTTCACTACATATGAGACAGAGAGGCTTTTGAGGCCAGCTCTGGGTGGCACTCACTAATATACTCCATCGGGGTCTTCCAGTCCAGGGCCTGGTGAGGACGGATGGTATTGTAGGTGT
>Ga0315312_1000493_pt1 | contig 45333 bp, 53 predicted proteins | sample TDP7_MG_FD_203629 | JGI IMG/M metagenome (GOLD analysis project Ga0315312, IMG submission 203629) | Freshwater sediment microbial communities from Lake Towuti, South Sulawesi, Indonesia - TDP7 | ecosystem: Environmental > Aquatic > Freshwater > Lake > Sediment | place: Indonesia: South Sulawesi... | reverse complement strand
CCTACGTCCGGCAGGGGGTCCTGGGCCTCCTCCAGGCCCTCTCGAGCCTGGAGTGCACCTCGATCCTCATCTCCGAGGGGAGCGAGGCCGCGCCCGATAGGGGCCACCTGGAGAGCTGGGCCGTCGTCCCGGCCATAGTGCTCCTCTACTATACCCGGAAGAACTCGGTCATGGCCAGGGCGATACAGGTGCTGAAGTTCCGGGGCGCGAGGCATAGCCCGGAGATCCATCACATGGAGATGGGGGATGAGGGGATCGTCGTCCACCCCGATGTCCGGGCCGACCTCTAATAGTACCTTATAGGCCTGAAGTAGACCCTGTGCCCACGCCTCTCCCGGGTGACGAGGCCCATGCGGACGAGGCCGTTGAGGTAGATGGTCTCGACGCTCCTGTTCCTACCGGTCCTCTCGGCGACGTCGGCCGCGTTCCCCTCCTTGAGCTCCTGCAGAGCGATCATGGTCCTCTGCATGCTGTCCGGGAGGTTCAGCAGGTCCGTCAGGGCCGAGGGCGCCGCGCCACCCACGTCCCCCCTCCGCAGGAGCCTCATGCCCTGCTCCAGCTCCTGGACCCGCCTCTCCAGGGCCGCCAGCCTCTCCTCCAGGCTTCCCCCGCTCATCCCCCCCAGATATGAAGGTTAAACTATTTAATTATTGTCTCCCCGCTCCACGCCCCCACCTTCCCGCCACCGCCCTCAATAACTAGCCGTCCATCCTCTATGATTGTGAAAGGAAACCACTCGGTGGCGTGGGTCGAGCCCTTACATGTGTGCACTCTGAGGCTCCGTTCTAAGGTTGATGTCTCCTCGAAACGAAGCTCCAGGATGATGTCCATTATGTGTCGGAGCGTATTGTAGAAGGCGGGGGTGTGGATTCCCTCACTCGCGGTCCATATGCCGAAGGATCCCGTCTGCTTGATTCTGGCAAGGTTAACTTGGAGGAAGCGAACCACCTCGTTCTCAAGGTTGTAAACGAAAAGCGTTGAAATGGAATCGAAAATGACCACGCTTTGAGGTCCCTTATCCTGAAGGATCGTGAAGAGCTTGACGCTCAAATCTCCTAGGTTGGAAAGGTGGGAGATAGCGTACGGCCCCTTAACGTCCCCGATCAACCAAGAGTAACAGTCCACGAAGGTTATTCTATCTGAAATTTCTTCGGAGTTGTCTAGAACTCGAATTGCCTCTTCGACTGCTTTGGGAGCTGAGTCTAGGGTTACGTACGACGTACCTGTCCCAGTCCTAACGCACTCAGCAGCTATATTCCTGCAGAGAACCGTCTTGCCGACTCCTGGCGGCCCCATAATTAATATGCTACTCCCGGGTGGGATGCTATTTATCTGCAATTGTTGAGCGATCTTCTGGAGGAAGGTCAAGACCTATGGCTCATCTCCAGCTGGTTTCTTGAAGTCGAATATCCACCTCTCCTCGTATGCCCGGGAAGCTACAGTTGATGTGTCTAGGCGCCACCTCTCAACCCTCTTCATTTTTCTTGACAGCCTGTAGGCAGAGGATGACGAAAGGAACTCCAGCGGTCGCCGAGCACGGAGTCGTGAAGGGTACAGCCGTTCTCTCTGCTGCCGGTGAGTGTGCGAGAAGGAGAATGCGGTAGACGTAGTGAATTAGGAAACGAGACACAGTCAATTTGAGAGCTGAACGGTCCTTTCTTACTCGATTCATTTCGCCGTCCCAGTGACTTTCGCCGCTATGATTCACTTCCCTCACCCTCGGGATCTCTTTGATCTCATGCCGCCTTCGGCGTTCTTCACCTCCCTCTTGTACATCCCTAGGTGGTAATAGAAGAGGAGAAGATAGTAAGGCCTGAGGAAGGCGCTCTTTAGACGCCTGAACATCTCTCTAGGGCCTGTCAAAGTATCCCCGGCACCAACGATATTTGAACCGTACCTTCCTTGACCTCATAGTAGTAAGTTCCAGGCAAGAACTGCTGATTCCCCATCCTGAGTACCTTTAGGCCACCCACTATGGGGCCGGTAGACATCACGTCAGATTTCTTTTTCATCTCTATCACACCATCGGCAAACCCGAACAAGGCGTTCTCTGTCTTCTCCTCAAGAACCCCGGTGTGGTGGATGGCTATGCCGATGGCGTTTACGAAACGGGTTGCGTACTTCAGGACTTGGCAGAAGTGGAAGACCTCCTTGGAATCACTTGTGAGGAAGAGGGGCGTTATTGAGTCCATGAGGACGAGGTGTCTCTTTTTTATGTTCTTCAAAGTGAAGTCTCGTCCCATTTCGATGAGATCGGCGAACTGTAGGCCGCTGGAGAGGACGGAGCTTCCGGGCTCAAACTTTGTGTAGCTATTCTTCATCCGTTCGACCCCTCGCCTGAAGACGTCTATGAAACAGAGTGAATTCTGCCCTTCGTAGCTCTTTGTATCCACCCCAATGGCTTCTAGGTTTTGGCGCATCTCGTCTCCTGATTGGTCGATGGAATAATAGGTAACGGCACAATCCTTCTTCAGCATATTAGTAGCGATCTGTCTTCCCAAAGTCGATTTCCCGCTACCTAGGGGACCGACTAGACCTATGGTTGACGGTCGCGGGATTCCGCCACGTAGAATCTTGTCCAGTTCCTCAATACCCGTGGGATCCAAGATTCTCGCCTTCCTGTTTCAGACTTTGATAACTTTTGACAGGGTGTTGGAGTCTGCTGTCCACTCCAAATCTGGAGACTAGGAAGATGAAGGATAGTGTGAAGCCCAATACTCCGATCGAAATGTGAGACGGGTACGTCAGTACTAGGTTGAAGAGGATGAAGGAGACCGCGTAGATGAAGCCGAAGGTGTGGAGTTGCTCTAGCTTCACCAAGTTGGAGGTCCTAGTGTTCTTGAGTGCCCAATAGGCTAGGAAGGGGAGGAAAATCATGTTCAGAAGATAGATCGGGCTTAGGATGTTCAAGGCCACCATAGCAGAGAGAACCATGTAGGGTATGAGCAGGAGCAACGCACTCGTTTCCACCGTCTTCTTGAGGCTCGCAGAGACTGTGGCGATTGTCTTGAGACCTGCCCGGTTGTCTCCTGGGACATCGGGTATGTTCTTTACGGTCCCATAGGCGAACATGAAGGAGCCTAGGAGTATGAGAAGAGGGTTGAGGAGGCTGGCGCCCGCCAACACCAGCCCAGCGAGGAACGGTAGGCTTACTGCACCGGAGAACGATAGGAGAGCGGTTACTGGATGGCGCTTGAACCTCAGCGGTGGAAGAGAGTAGCCGATGGAATCGAATTCTGCTAGAGCGACAACGAGGATGAAGTTCAAACCGAAGGGTACCGAGAGAAGGAGTATGAGCGGGTAAAGTCCTCCTATGACGTATGCGAGGTTCCTTCTGCCAAGTCCCCTAACCATCTCCACCCTCATGGGGAGGTTAATGGCGTCCTCGCGGATGTCCGTATAGACGTTTATGAGGTTGGTAGCAGCGGTTCCAAGAGCAAATATGGCTATCCCTAAGAGCACCTGCCACAGAATCGGCGTATTCGTCGCCATGTAACCGAATAGGTAGCTTGTAATGGCGAACGTCCAAGTTCTCGGTCTCGCCAGTTTGACGACGAGGAACGCCTTATTCAATCCTTTCACTCGTCTCGTATTTTGACCGTCGCCAGCTCGGGTTATCTCGATTATGAACCCGCTGTAGGGAGTGGCGGTACTGCCCACCCCCTCGGCACGAATGGCCGTTCTAACTATTTAACATTTCGAACTATTTAATATTTAAGCTGTTCTATTGCTAGGCGGTCCCCAGAGGCAACTACATGCCTCAAAAACGCCTAGGAGTCGTCAGACTCGACATGGCTTCGAGAGGAGATATGCGGGCACGAGCAAAAGCGCACAAAAGCTCGCTCACCGATCAACCTTAGGGGAACTACTAGGAAAGTAGGTTTATATGTGCGCTCTCCGCCCTTGTCTTCCAAGCCCTGGTAGTATAGTCCGGCCTAGTATGTTCGGCTGTCGCCCGATCGACCCGGGTTCAAATCCCGGCCAGGGCGCCAGAATTGCAGCAAGCTCTATTCACCTTTGGCCATCTTCCTCTAGACAAGTACATGCAGATGTGACAATCATAGAAACGTTGACAATTCTTCTGCTGGAAATTCTACCTATAGATATTTCTTGTAGGTTTCAGATAGGCGATGGAAAGATTATTCCTCCAAAGAATATGTAGGCCGACATCAGTGATAGTACTACATCAAGGATAGTAGCTGCGGTGAACACGATAAGGGGCTTCCCATGACCGATTTTGATGAGTTCCCTGAACTTCGTATCCAACCCGATACAGACGAAAGCCATTGCGAAATACCACGCTCGTATGTTCTTGGTGACGTTCAGAATAGCATTTACTGCAACGCTGCCCAAGATAGGTGTCAAGAGAAACGATGAGGTCAACGAAGCTACGACAAATCCCAGAACAAACTTCGGGAATCGGTACCAAACCTCTACCGGTTTTGGCTTCTCTTCAGGCTTCCTCTCCACCTTGAGAGTCCAGTACAATGCCAACAAGAATGCTGTGATTCCAATGAGCACGTTTTGCGACATCTTAACGATCGATGCAACGGACATCGCTTTACTGCTGTACAACGAGCCTGCTGCTACAACTGCAGGAGTCGTATCGATTGTTCCGCCGATCCACGCGCCAACCACCGCATCGGGCATTCCCAAGGCTCTTGCTATGAGTGGCATAAGTACTACCATGGGCATTGCGAACAGTAGCACGAGCGAAATCGTGTAGCTTACTTCTTTCGGATCACCCTTGACGGCACCACCCGCTGCTATAGCCGCTGAGACGCCGCAGATCGACGTTGCGCTTGCCATGATACAGGCAAATGACTTTCTGAGACCTAGCTTGATGGCAAAGTAGTAGCAGAAATACCAGACGATGAAGAGACCAACGATGATCTCGAATAATCCAGACGCTCCAGCGGTTAATAGTGTATTGAACAGTATCTCTGCGCCAAGTAGTACCAACCCGATCTTGATGAAGAGTTCTGTCTTCACCGCTGGTTTCAACCATTTTGGTACGCCGATTGAATTGCTAATAAGTAATCCAGCTAGCAATGCCCAGAGAACGAATTCCAAGCCCCAGTAGTTAATGGAACTTTGGTTTGCGACCACGAATGCAAGAAAAGATAAGGTGAAGATTATTGGAAAGCCTAGACAATAACCCCTCAGTCTCTCTTTCATCGAGAGCATTGCAATGCTTGTCAATACTAAAAGTAGAACGAAAACTAGCACAAAGTATGGAGCATCTGCGATGTTAATGATAGTTGTGATATCCGTCGACCACCTTGCAACTACGGGTATTCGTATGAGTCGTGTCGTTGCCAATCCTAGGACAGCGAAGCCAAGCCAAACTGCCCACCAGTCCTCCTTCTTGTATAATGAAGACCAGTCTATCCTTGCTTTGGGCTCATTCTTTTTTAGTTCTTGCATGCCCGTCACCTATGATGACGTTTCTTTTACGACAGCGAGTTCTCTTATAACGCCGTTATAACTACCGGCCGATATAGCGCTGTTATACTAATAAATCTTTCGGTCTGTGGAAGATATCGGCCTTTATGTGGTTGATCAGAGTGTTCTCAGAACCTTCGCCCTAACATCGCCGAGGCGATCGTGCTCGGCTCTCCTGTCTAGCTCCTCGAAGATTATCTGGAACAATTCGTCCAAGGGAAGCCTTCGAGTTCCTTTAGCATGATGCATTAGTACTTCAATGGCTCCCTCTTCGAAGGAGAAACGCAGGTGATAATGGTCGAACCTGACCGGAAGCATCTTCCCATCACGACTGTAGTGATAGGTAACTACTAGGAGAAAGTCCAGAACTCTGCAGTCACTATCCGAGGTGAGGTATCGAATCAATTCACTAACGGAAGCCTCATCTAGGCGGTCGAAGAAGATGCCATTTGCTATTCCGACCTCAAAGCCCATCTTACCATCAACCTCCCCTTGATGACCCGAGACGCTGACTAGGCGTGGCTCCTCTCTGCCATTCAGGTTCAGCATCACTTCGACTACGGCCCGCTGTATTCTGTGGATAGGACATTTGAAGGATACATGGCTTCTTCCGTGAATCGTATCGGAGAAGTAGGTGAACTCCCCTAGTCTAGTCTTTCCTGCTTTGGTTCCGGAGCCATCTCTTCTATGTCTTCCTTTGCCCATTCTTACCCTTCTGGAGCCGTCCCTTCAGGTTCTGGCGTGTATGGGGTTTCGAGCACCTTCACGATGTCCTCTGCTGTCTTTGGCCCTATATCTCTCACTGCCATTAACTCCTCCTCACTCGCTTCGAAGATCCTCCTTGGGGTTCGGAAGAACTGGAGAAGGGACCCGGCGAGGACCGGACCGACATGGGGGAGACCGGCGACCAAAAAGAGTTGCCTCTCTGCGATCGTTTCCGTCTTCGCACGGTGCCGGATCAGAGGGGGCGCCTTTGTAGCTTTGGCGAGTTGTTTGGAGGCTATGACTAGGAAGACGGCTGTGTCCTTGTAGTCGATGGTGGGGACGAGTGGGACTCCGTTCTGGGCTAGGGCGAAGAGGGCCCCGTTGAGGGATTCAGGACTTATTCGACGGAACTTGCGCAGGATCCCCATGTAGCCTTCGATTACTACGAGGGATCGGGGGTAGCTCTCCCGCATCTTGAAGAGCTGGTCGAAGAGGAATCTTTGAGTCAGGGTGCTGGCCAGGTCGAAGACGGTCTTCCGCTCGATGGCAACATCCTCACCAACCATGTAGTCGCCGAAGTCGAGCTTTCGGACTAAGACCTCCGCCCCCAGCTTGGTCAGCTCTTGCACTATCCTCTTCCCGTTTCTACTGGCCGCCTCCCGGGAATCCACGCAGATCACTGGCTTCTCGCCTTTGTTATCTGGGATATAGGAAGAAATGATCGACTGCCTCGTCAACCATTCACGCCTCCTTCAGCAACATTCGCTTATTCGTGAAACTGGCAGCCCCTCCGTCGCCATTCTCGTGAAGATAGTTATTCGTCGGTGGTTTTATTCTTGAGGGATGTCAAGGGACTGCGTGGACGCATTCGCTGTCACGGGGCTCTCGAATCATAGCAACTTTTCTTCGTTGCTGGGGAATATTGGTTAGCTGAAGCTCCGCTGAACCCTTTTGAGACGCTCTATGGCTTCTAGCCATATGTTGAGTAGGGTGCCTACCTCCCTAGCCTTTTCGGGATCTTCGGCCTCTTGGAGCTCCTGGTCACTTTTTTGGAGCTTGAGGAGTAACGTCTTCTCCAAGCTTCCTAGGATGGAAAGGGTCATTATGGTACTCTGCTCTTCGCCCTCTCGGACGATGACGACGGGCTTATTGCATTTGGGGCACATGAGTTGGCCCTTAACCCTGAAGAGTGGAGTGTCACACTCGGGGCAGTGTTCACTGGTCATGGTGGCCCCGGAGCGGAGTAGCTCGGCCATGCGCTCGATCTGTTTTTTGTCTCTGGACAATGCTAATCGTTATCCTCAGAGTAGTTGCCTCTCAAGGGTCAGGCTCGAGGCTATTCCTTCACAACCTCTAGGATCGAGACGACGTTCCATATTCGGGTTCTCGTGTAGGGAGGCATATTTGGGTCTTGGCTTATGTCGTCGAGGATGTTGATGGCTTGGGCGGCGCGGATGGCGTGGCTCTGTCCAGAGGCTTGAAGGGAGTTGAGGGCCTCCTTGGCCGCTCGTCGAATATTCCTCGGTGTTGTGTTGTCCTCGCTTATTGTGGTGAGTATCGCGGATGCCTGCTTGAACCTCCCTTCATACTCTTCGATTCGCCTCTTTCTGGCAGCCATGGCATCGTCTCCCTCAACGAACATCCACAATTAACCTTAGTAGTTCTTGAAGTAGCATAGATAAGAGTTGTGCAACTTCGCTGCTACGTGATTAGTCCCAGTATCTCCTGAAGAAGGGACCTGTTTCCAGCGACCACAAATGCGGCGTGGTCATCAGCTCTCAACTCCATATTCAAGTCCGTTCCGTCGGGTCCGACGATGAAGGCTCCAGCTTCACGAACTATGATCGTTGCGGCTGCTAGGTCGACAACCCTTGCGAGGCCGCGGAGGTCGATGAAGGCGTCTAGGGCTCCGGAGGCAACGTACGCTGTCTCCAGAGCCGTCGAGCCCAGCTGGCGCAGCTTCGAGGCGCGGACCATAATGGGTATGAGGCGTTGGATCAGCCCGTGAAAGTCCCTTCGATAGGTCAGTTCTACTGACACGACGGCCTCCCTGAGGTGGGTGACTTTGGAGGGTGCTAGGGGCTTGTCGTCCTCGTAGGCGCCTTTTCCCTTCTGGGCCTTATAGGTGAGGCCGCTGTTCAGATCCATTATGAGTCCCATGTCTACGTCTTCAAGTTTGGGTCCTGAGGCGTGGGCGATGGAGGTTGCTGAGAAGGGGACTCGATGGAGCGCGTTTGTGGTTCCGTCGATGGCGTCGAGGACGACGTAGTCTTCTCCACCTCCGTGGACCAGCTGGGTTCCGCTCTCCTCGCTCACGAGGACGCAGGGGACATGGTTGTCGACGAGTGTTCTGAGGACGATGCTTTCGGCTAGGGAGTCTACGAATCTTGTCACGTCTCCACCGGCGCCTCGTCCCTGTCTCTCCTTGGCCTTCGCCGACCCGAAGAGGGGTTGGGCCTCTCGCCTGATCTCCGTCGCCGCCTCTTGGAATAGTCTCAGCCAGTCGACCACAAGCGCCACCTATTCGCATCTACAGTCTTCTTCGTCCCCATATATGGTCGTCGCACCAAAACCTTCTTTACGCTTCGCCACCATTCTCTGGCTCGCGTCTGCGGGAGTTGCCAAGTCTGGTCTAAGGCGCAGGGCTCAGGACCCTGTGGCGTAGGCCTTCGTGGGTTCAAATCCCACCTCCCGCACTTGCACAAGATTTGGGTGACTTTTTAATAAAAATGGTGATATTTTCGTAACAACCCTTAAATACCAAAAAGAGATAATTAGGATTAATAATGAAGGAAATTTGATAGGATGTGATATTTTGGTTAGGATAGAAAAGTCGATTGAAATCAAGGCTTCACCTGAGAGAGTCTGGGAAATGCTTGCCTTGGACAGGTGGCCAGAATGGATGGATGAAATGAAGAGCTCGGAGTACATTTCCGAGGTTCGCACTCCCGAGGACAAGTATAGAGTGGGTGCATCCGCTCACATAACTTGGAAGCGGGGGACCTCCCCGGGAACATGATGATGAGATCACGGAGAGTCTCGAAAATGAGAAGATGACGCATCGTTCGAAAGGAAAATATAAATCCACTATAACATATATCTTAAAACCCATTGAGGATGGAACTAGACTCACGTTTTTGGGTGACTATGAAACGCCTTGGGGGATTCTTGGCAAGACCATCGCAAAATTGGCGCGCGGAGTAGGCGAAAAGGTGTGGGAGAGAGCGTTAGAGAAGTTGAAAAGCATTCTGGAGAAATAGATGCTCACACAAAGACAACAACTGTTAAGTGTTAGAAAAGAGAATAATCATTGATGATAAAGGGGGATGTATTATGACATTAGAAGAGAATAAGGCGATTGTCCGCCGTTGGTGGGAAGCCTTTAATAAGCATAACGTAGCCTTACTAGACGATTTCGTAGCACCTGACTACATTGACCGTCGCTATTATGGTCAATTGCGGGGTCTGGAAGCAAGCAAACAATACATGACTACGCATTTCAATGGTTTTCCCGATGCCCATGTGACCATTGAGGACATAATCGCTGAAGGAGACAAGGTTTGGGTTCTTATTACAGAAACGGCGACACACAAGGGCGAATTTCAGGGATTAGCCCCTACTGGCAAGAAGATTAAAATAAAATCCGTTCAGTTCGCTCGCATCGTTAATGGAAAAATTGTAGAAAGTGCATTGTACCTCGCAGACTTGTTGGATGTCTACAAACAACTAGGTGCTATCGAATACACAGAAAAAGCAAAGAAACTCCTTCCAAAGGATGTTACGTAACTGCTTTGAGTTACAATTCAGCAATCCACGTATCTATCGAGTAAGTAGCAAAGCATTGCAGAGTTATCCTCTATCAATATCTATGGGGAACTGGAGCCTTACTTTTTGGAGAAAGTAGAAATCGGAAGTTAAATTTCGGATTGCGGGAGATCATCTCCACTGTGCCCAGCATCAAATTCCGAGAATTTAAGCCGAGATTTAAACCAAACCCCCCGCACCATCGAAATCACTGTCTCGATGGTCTTGGCCACGTGTCAAAGTATAAATCTGAGTTATACCACTTGACTCATACGTGATAGAGAAGGAGATGAAGGTCGGACCCAAGGGTCAGGTCGTAATTCCAAGGGCTCTGCGGAAAGCACTTAAGATTCACGCAGGCTCAAAGGTCGTCTTCAGGCTTGAGGGGGACAAGGTAGTTCTACAGAAACTAGGAGTCGACGCTGTTGCCCTTCTGGAGGGAATAGCGAAGAAGGGGCCGTCTGTCAAGCGAATTCCCCCTCATCTATACGAAGAAGAGCTCGCAGAGAGAGTCTGACGTGACGCTCTACCTTGACGCAAATGTCTTCATCTACGCAGCCCTAAATCTGGAGGCTATCGGGGATAGGGCTAGATCACTCCTTAGAGAGATACAGCAAGGCAAGCTGCCTGCAGCTTCATCAGCGCTGACCTTTGACGAACTTGTCTGGGCAGTCAAGAGATACAGGAGTCTTGAAGACGCTGCCACTGCCGGAGAGGCATTTCTGAACATGCCTGGCCTGAAGCTCGTCGATGTGAACGGAGATCTACTGTCGTTAGCATTGGAGCTGATAAGAGGATATCAGCTGGATCCCAGAGACTCAATCCACGCCGCCTCGGCGGTATCGGAGAATGCTGAAACGATTGTCTCAACAGACGAACATTTTGACAAGATAAAGGAACTCCGAAGAAGAACCATCTAAACGTAGTCCGTCATCAGCCTTCTTCCTACAGTTCTTAGGGAGCTCGTGGGCCCGAGGAAGTGGCAAGGAGCACTGATTAGCGGTTAAGTGCCATTTTTTGCACCTAATGTCTGACGCCACCCCCGAGGAGCGAGTACTAGAAACAACCTAAATCCGTCCGAAGATAACGGAGTAGGCGTCGGAGAAGACAAGGCTTAAGAGGCTGAGAACACCCCTTCTCCTCGGATTTAGAGGGGAGCTGGGCAACCCGGCTGAGAGGACGACAAAAGGTCGTCGACCCTTTGAACCTGATCCAGGTAATGCTGGCGGAGGGACATAGCAAGTAACATGCTTCCACTCGAACCTTTGGATTCCCGCGCATACGTCTCACGCTTTTCGTCTCCTCTGCTTGGGTGTCAAACTCCCCAGAAACTACAATCGCGCTAGGGAGGTGAAGAATAAATGACACTCTTCAGGGAGAAAGCCGTCACCACACGCAAGATAGCCCTCGTCGCGATCCTCGCCGCAGTAGCCGTCGCCCTCTCCCCATTGGTAAGCTTTCCCCTGGGCTTCGCAAAGCCTTTCCCGATTCAACACATGGTCAACGCCATCGCTGGTGTCCTCCTCGGCCCATGGTACGCCATCCTAATAGCCGTCATAGTGGGTTTTATTCGGAACATACTCGGCACAGGCTCCCCCTTAGCATTCCCCGGGGGAATCTTCGGCGGTCTAGTCGTCGGCCTAGTCCATAGGTACTTCTTAAGGAAGGACTATGCAGCGCTCTTCGAACCCATAGGTACAGGCCCCATCGGCGCTACCGTAAGTGCGTATATCGTTGGCCCCTGGGCTTTCCAAGCAGGTCTACTGAAGAGTCTCGGAACCTTAGAAGTCTTGATGACCTCGTTCTTGGCAAGCAGCATAACGGGCAGTGTACTGGGCTTCATCGTCCTTAAAGTGATGCGTAGAACAGGCCTATGGGCTTAACTCCAAAGAACCTCGAAACACACCAGAATAGTGAGTGAGAAGGGGAGTCGTGTAACATAGCGAACTTCCCGATCCTACATCTCCAGCAAGGTTCAAGACCCACTTTGGGTATCCTTGCGGGATAGAAAGGTGGTGGCCTTGGCTCAAGTAGAGGGAAGAAACCCGGTCCTAGAGCTTCTACGGTCCGGCGGAACCGTGCACTTGGTTCAAGTCGCAAAAGGGCTCGAGGGAGAACAGGTCATCCAAGAGATCCTGAGTCTAGCAGAGAATAGAGGCATACCCGTCAAGTTCATGCCAAGGCAGCAGCTGAAGAAGCTCTCCACGACCGGCCTGGACCAAGGCGTCATCGCCTTCACAGCCCCACCAACCTACGTCCCGTTGAGGAAGGTCCTAGAGGCTCGGGGGAGAAACATCTTCGCCGTTATCTTGGACGAGGTTCAGGACCCGCAGAACCTCGGTTCCATCCTCAGGAGCGCCGAGGCCGCAGGCGTAGACGTCGTCGTGATACCCAAGCGGAGAAGTGTCGGAGTAACGCCGGCCGTTCACAGAGCATCCATGGGAGGCAGCCTCTATGTGCCCGTGGCTAGGGAGAACCTCTTTACAGCCCTCAAGCTCCTGAAGGAGCAAGGCGTTCAATGCGTTGCCTTGGACCCCACAGGATCTGTGGACTATTTTGACATGAGTCTCACAGGGAGCCTAGCGCTTATTCTTGGAGGCGAAGATAAGGGTGTAAGCCAAGCTCTCCTAAGGAAGTGTGACTTGGTTGTTCGAATCCCTATGGCAGGGCGGCTTTCATCCTTGAATGTTGGCGTCGCAGCCGCACTCGTCATGTTCGAACGGGTTCGACAGCAGAAGTTGGGGGAAAGAGGAACTAGGTAAGGGCGCCTCGGTCAACAAGAACGAGTGGAGTAGCTAGCTTTAAGGCCCGTTGGGATCGTGGCTACTCTTTCTCCACCGAGAGACTAGCATCTTTTAGCTTGACCCGCAGTCTGTCGCCGGATTTTATCTCCTTAACACGGCCCTCGTCAAGGAGGAACTTCAAAACGCTCCCCTCCACTACCTCAACATCAATCATGGCGGGCCTACCCTCGGATACTCTCAACACTCTTCCTCGAACATGTCCCTCTAGACCCAGGGCTCGGTCAGTCTCACCTACGGTCAACGCGCGAGAGGCTTGGGAATACGCTTCCTTCAGGCGGAAATATTCGTTGATGAGTGAATGGCCCTCCTCAGTTAGCTCGGCCCCTCCGCCTCCCTTCGCTCCTCCTTTCCGGGTCCTTAAAACGGGTCTGCCCAACTTCTTCTCGACACTCTTGATGACTCCCCAAGCATGCCTATAGGACATGCCCAAGGCTCGCGCCGCCGCGCTCAGGGTCTTGAGCTCCCTTATCTTACAGAGCAGTTCGAAAGGTCCCTCGCCGAAGACGTACCCATCCTCGGTCTCAAGCCAAAACTTGAAGACTGCTCTAATCCCTCTCAACGAATTTCTCCCGAGTCAATCACTCTCCAACCGAGTAGAAATAGTTAACCGAGCTCAGAATAGGCCATTGAGGAATCTCCTAGTCCTCTCATCCTTTGGGTTGTCCAACAGGTCTCTGGTTTCTCCCGTCTCTACGACCCTACCCTTCTCCAGGTAGACAGCCCATTTTGTAAGCCTCCTGACATGTAAGAAGTCATGGGTGGAGATGATCACGAGACCTTTCTTGGCAAACTCTTGTATCACCTCGCCAATGACCGTCGCGTTTGCGGGGTCGAGGTTTGCTGTTGGCTCGTCGAGGAGGAGAACCTCCGGCTCCAGAACCAAGGCGCGGGCTAAGGCCACTCTTTGTTGTTCGCCTCCAGAAAGCTTGGCCGCCTTGCGGTTCTCGAACCCCTCAAGCCTCAAGGAGGCCAGGGTTTCTCTCGCCCTCCTAGCCGCCTCCTCTTTGCCGACTCCCCTTATCCTGAGGCCATAAGTAACATTCTCCAAGACGCTCTGGTTGAAGAAGAGTGTGTCTTGGAAGAGCATTGTGACAACTCGCCTGAGACTTCGAAGATTCTTCTCCGTGACCTTTGCGCCCTTGAATCTTATCATCCCCGCGGAGGGCGTCTCAAGGCCGGCGAGGAGTCTCAGCAGTGTGGTCTTGCCAGCGCCGCTGTAGCCGAGTACAGCGGTAGGGGCACCTTCTATGTTAAAGGTTAGACCTTCTAGGGCGACCAGTTTCCCATAGCTCTTGGAGACATCATCTAGTTCGTAGATGCTCCGCACTACTCCTCTCTCCTGAGGACATTGACTAAGCCGTTGAGCGTGAAGACTATTGCCATGAGGATGATGCTGAGGGCGATGCTGAGGCCGAGTTCCCCCGCTTCGTGTTGCAAGGCTATATGAGTGGTCAATACGCGAGTGAGGCCCCTTATGTTGAGCCCAACCATCAGGGCTATTCCCAGTTCAGCAAAGGCGCGGTTGAAGGCTGCTACCACAGCCACTACTATCGCATTTGACGCCTCTCGGAGGATGGCTATGGATGTGTCAAGTTCTGATGCGCCGAGGGTACGAGCCAAATCCCTTAATCGAACATCTCTAGCCTCGACAGCGCTGGTGGTGAAACTCACAATTATAGGGATGACCAACAGCGCTTGCCCAATCGATATTGCCTGTACTGTATATAGGAGTTGGAGGAAGCCTAATGGTCCGCTTCGGGATAGGAGCAGATACAAGATAAGTCCGAGAGCCACGGTGGGCATTCCGATGAGGGTGGTGAAGATCGTCTTGACGAGTCTTTTCCCCCGGAACTCCCTCAATCCGATGGCCGCTCCGAGGGGAACACCGACGGCCGATGCCATGAGAATGGCGTAGAAGGAGACTTGAAGAGACCGTAGGGTGATCTCTACTAATTCAGGGTCACCGCTGGCTATGAGCTGAACCGCCTGCTGCAGTCCCTCCCAGATTATTCCCATGGACAACGGGCGCTCCCTAACAGGCTTGGAAGGATATCTGGAGGAGTTACTCTAGGAGCTCGTTTTCTATCCATAGAGGTTGCCAGCATTATACCTATATTGTATTGGACATTCGTTTCCCTCGAAGTAAGCATACTCCTCAACCCATTGTCTTAACTCAGGGTTCGACCCACTTCTAAGCAAAGGTATCCACGGTTTGAAGAGGGCTTCACCATAATCCTGAACTCCGAAGACTTCGAACAGTTCTTGAGTTTCATTTGATATCAGGAACTCAATGAACTTCATGGCCACATCGAATTTAGCACTGGGCAGTTCCTGGGGATTACAGGCGATCACGCTGTAAACATTCAAGGTATCCTTCCCTGCCTCGACGAGCTTCGCTAATTGGATGTTCCCCTGTTTAGAATTCTTGAGATAGCTCGCCACATCACTCAATGTGTACGCGTTCTTCTGGTTGGCCAACATTAGCGTGGCGGTCATGCCGGTTCCCGCCTCTAGATACCAGGTTTGGGTTCTGATTTGCTCATAGTTGGCGCCCGCTGCGGCCCACAGCCGCTTCTCCTTCGCGTGAGTCCCCGAGTTATCTCCCCTAGAGACCCAGAAAGTAGTCCCGCTCTCAGCCGCGGCCTTAATCATCCTTAGGGCTTCAAGGGGGGACTTACCTCTTATTCCAGCGGGATCGTTACTCGGTCCCACGATTATGAAGAAGTTGTAGGCTATGATCTTTCGGTTGACGCCGTAGCCCCCATCGAGGAACTCCCGCTCCAGAGGTGGGTCGTGAACGAGTATCATGTCGACATCACCTCTCTTGGCGGTTTCGATGGCTTTTCCAGTTCCCTGTGAGACGAAGGAGACATTGTAGCCGGGGTTCTTCTGCTCGAACCTCTGCTCGAGTATGTCAAGAAGACCGGTTTCATACAGACTCGTGGTCGTCGAGACGATCATCTGTGTCTTCGGGCGGGGATAGAGGAAGTAGGCTCCCATAAGTGCTGTGACGATTATGATTCCAGCTACGAGCGGCCATTGCGGTGTAGTCAGGGCTTTCATTCCTTCGGTCCCCAAGCCGCCGATATGCCTCACAAAACATATTGACTCTTTTATCCTTTACGTCATCAACCAAGAAAACGGAAAACGTTAAAGCAGGACGCGAAGACAAACTCCCGAGGAAACCAAAGAGGGCCGGTAGTTCAGTGGTATGAACGCCCGCCTCACGCGCGGGAGGGCATGGGATCAAACCCCATCCGGCCCACCAGAACTCTCCTTTGAGAATTTGGCTATACGCTGAGGAGGAGTAGAAACCTCAAATCATCCATTTACAGCAGTGAGCTTCAAGAGTGGTGAATAAATCTCAAATTATGAAGAGCATAGTTTAGACGGGATCTGACTTTAGCAAAATTCGCGGGAAAGAAGTCCTCAATGGGAGGAAGCGAGTAAGGACCGGTATATGGGTTGGTTTCAGCGATATTCATGCTTCTCCTTATGACCCTATTCGCGTTGAGCACAGCGTGGTTCACTGAAGGTGGAAGGAAAGTGGAGACGTTATGGGTCGATTAAGGAGTTCTTATGGGATCGGAACGGATTCACTCAAGAACCTTGGCGGTGAAGAATCTGTTTGTCGGCGCATCTAGACAGGGAACGAGCCTTCAGAGACTAGTCCATTGACGGATAAACAAGCTCCAAACATTTTCCAGATCTGGAAGTTAGGAGTAGGTCCACTATCTCGATTCTCGTTTCGTTGTTTCTTATTGGTTTGTCTGATAGAGCTTGATAAATGGCATATAATTTTAAATATGAGCACGTGTTAATGGTTTCGGGCAAAAGGAGGATCATCCATGTCCAAGAGGAAGAAACCAGAGAAGCCATATCAACTCATATCTGAGGAACTTCCAGTGCTGGAGAGAGCAGTCAGAACATCAGAGTACGACGAACTTCTCGATGTATTCATCAAAGGGGACCTTAAGACAGCTAGAGTCGAATACCCAGATAAGTCTATGAAGGCCCTAATGGCTGCACTGAGATCGAGGATCAAGAAGAGAGCCCTTGGAGTCAAAGTAGCTCTCAGAAAGGGTAATCTTTACCTTACGAAAGGGTAGCCCAGACCCATCCTTCCTTTTTTATTTTCGGGAAACGAGTAAAGGGATAAGGAACTTAGGGTTTCTCACCAGCCTCACGTCTTGAAGCGTCTCTACCAACTCTTATTAGAAGCGTCGAGTGGTACAGGGTAAGTAGCTGCAACTAGCCCAACGAACGATGAGGTTTAAAGTAGAAATCCAAGGGAATAGAAGTCACAAGGGTACTTTACTGTAACATCCGGGGTCTTCTTGAATCACTAGTCTACCAAAATCCTTTGTAAATATGGCTAGTTGTTTAGGCACCTAGGCCCTCTCTTTTGAGAGTTCCCAACTAGACCACAAATTTCAGGAATCCCCCATCGTGTGCTTGCTAGATGCTTAAGAAGATCTGCCCTGTGGGTCCCCAAGGAGTACGTCACCTACGTCAAAGGAAGAGTTGGTGGGTATGAATTGAGGCTTCATAGGAGATATGGGGTAGAGTTTCAAGAAAGGTAAGGTCGGTGGAGGAGCGCCTACACTAAACAGCGCGCTGGAAGGATGTGCAATACTATTGATAGATCTCCTGCTAATAGTGGTCGTGATCTTCCTCCTGCTGCTAGCCTCGATCCACGACATTCGTTGCAGAGAAGTCTCCGATCGCCTCTGGGTCCTCTTGGGTGGTGCTGGGGCTATTCGAACTCTCCACTACGCCTCTATAGCTCCTGGGCTCATACCCTTGGCCCTGGCATCCATCGGCCTTATGTTGACGATGGCGTTAGCGATGTTCTATCTAGGGTTAATGGGGGGAGCAGATAGCAAAGCTCTGATCGCTCTAGCCCTCGCCTTCCCGCTCCGCCCAGAGATTCCCTTCACCACCGAGTCCATGATTCCCCTGTTCCCCCTCTCAGTCTTCCTAAACTCAATACTCCTCTCGACAACCGTTATCCCCTACATCTTGATGAGGAACCTTTCATGGATCCTCAGGGGTCGTCGTCTTTTCGATGAAGGTGCCAAGCTGCCGTTCTGGAAAAAGGCCCTAATGTTCGTCACGGGTGTGAAGGAAAAAGTCTCGAAGGTAGTGGGGAACGTGAACTACCGTCCCTTGGAGTACGTGAATAGTATGGAAAACGGGGCTGTCCAACGCGCCTATGTGCTGTTCAGGCCTGCGGAGGAGGAACCTGATGTAACCAGTACTCTTCGAACAATTAATGACTTAGGGCTTCCTCCTGAGATATGGGTGACCCCCACTCTGCCCTTCCTCGTCTTCATCACCCTCGGTTTCCTCGTCGCTGTCTTCCTAGGAGACCTCCTCTACGCGTTTCTCACAATAATATGGCGAATCTGAGGCATCGTTATCTTCCTTAGAGATTGACAAATCGAATAGACTTATGAGTCGTGGAAGCCAAGACATTCTTGGAAGTAGATTTCCTGGACAGAAAATTTGAGGAGACAATGCCGAAGGGATCTTCAGATTGACGAAGAAGTGGCTCCGTGAACGCAAGAGGGATTACTACCATCGGCTAGCCACAGAGGAGGGCTACCGGAGCCGTGCTGCCTACAAGCTACTCCAGATAGCACAGAAATATGAACTCCTCAAGTCAGGTGATGTGGTTCTTGACCTCGGGGCCTCACCAGGTGGGTGGATGCAGGCGTCTAGGAACCTTGTGGGGGACGATGGTTATGTTCTAGGCGTTGACCTCAGAAAAATTGAGGATTTCGGAGAGCCAAACGTTGTGTCGATCATTGCAGATGCGGAGAAGCTTGAACCGGCCGACGTCCTAGCCATACTACCACGGAGACCTGATGTGGTCCTCAGTGACATGTCGCCTAACTTGTCAGGGATCTGGAGCCTCGACCATGTGAGGCAGTTGTCTTTAGCTAGCGCGGCTCTGAGGCTAGCAATCCAACTACTTCCGCCCGGTGGGAACTTCTTGGTTAAGGTATTCCAAGGCGAGTTCTTCAAAGAGTTCCTAGAGGATATCCGGCGCCGTTTCCGAGTTGTGCGAATAGTGAAGCCTAGGGCGAGCCGTTCAGAAAGTGCCGAGATGTATCTGGTCTGCCTTGGCTTTAGAGGTTGACCACGTGAGCCAAAAAAAGAGGTTGGGAGGAGACTTAGTCTCCTTCAACTAGTGTCTCGGTGCTTCTGATGCCCTTGAGAGCCGAAACACTCACGGCAGTCCGCATTAGCGAGGGGAAGTCCTTGGCCTCTAGGAGGACAACCATGTCAAACCTGCCGAACACAGCGTACGCGTCTACGACCCCCTCGATCTTCTTTGCCTCGCGAATGGCTTCCTCCACCGCCCCGACGCTGGTCTTTACCAGGATTAGCCCGTTCATCCCTCTTCACCACTCCGCGCCGACTAGGGTCTCGGTAGCCACAACGTTTGCGGTTTGTCCTATTGCGTAGGCCAGTCTCCCTAGGGACCTGAGGCTGGGTGTCTCAACCCAGACAACAACGTCGGTTCGTCCCATGACGGGGAAAGCTCGTTTGACTCCCTCGAAACCCGCGATGGCTCTAGCCACTTCTTCGAACTTTCCAGCCGTTGTCTTGACGAGTATACAGGCTTTCAAAGAAACCGCCAATTTGAGTATCGAAGGTAAGTAGACTTAAGGATTTAGTGTTGGTGTGCTCTGAGGTTCAGGAGGACTTTTCTCAGTTTATCGAGGGGGGCGTTGGTCTTCAAACCCGATGGGTGAAAGTGCGTTCCGCCAGCAAAATAGCCTCTACCCCTCAGCTCTTCCAGAACAGCTCGTTTCGGTGGGATAGGTGTGTCAAGCTTGTCACAGACCTTGTCGACAACGTAGAAGGTGGGTGGCCCATCAGCCTCCTCAGTCAAGCTTCCCAAGAGTCGAGACACCCGAAGATCAGACAAGGTCTCAGCGTCCTCGAGCATCCCTCTACAGAACTCCCCTTCGACCAAGGGACCGAGCCAAAGGGGACCGGCATAACCCATTCTCCCACCGCATGCTGGACATCGCAGGTCAAGGGCTGGAATAAGGCTGAGATTCCAAGTTCTATGTAAGCAATGGAAACAATGGAGTACGTATCCCCGCCTGCCAACCGAGGCGTCGGCAAGTTGAGAACTACGAGTGACCTGCACGTAGACTCTGAGGTAGTGGTCCGTCGCGTGGGTGAGGAGAACCTTCATGCCTAGGTCATGCCTCGCTGCTGTCAAAACGATGGTGTTCAGGATTAGGCGTATGCCCAGTTCTCGGCAGTATTCGGTTCTGAGGGGCTTACCTTGGTACTTTCGTAGGCACGCTGCTGGGCTCACGCCACATAGGGGAGCCGTATCTGTAGCTGTTACAGCTAGGAGACCTTTATTCCTCAGGGACAGTAGCGCATTCTCTACGAATGGGGAGGGTGAGCCGTAGGGGTCTACGTCCACAGCGTCGAACCGTTCCTTGGGATTAGCGTGGAGGGCTAGAAAGGTATTCGCGTCGAGGTTAGTCACGGTCACTCTTCCAGCCACATCATTGTTTGTCACGTTTCTCTCTGCCAAACGCACAGCTAAGGGGTTCAGATCGTTGAGGGCTACTCTATCGACTTCTGGGACCTCTCTCGCAAAGCGTATTCCCCGTATTCCACATCCGGTGAGAGGTTCACCAACCTTTATGGGTCGGCCAAGTCTTCTCTGAAAGGCTCGAAGCGCCAGAACTGCCACATCTCTGTTGAGCTTCATCCTGGGGTTATAGAAGACTGGGGCGAGGGAAGGAACATACTGGGAACCCTTGGTGTAGAGGCTAAGCTTAGGGACAAGTATAGAGGTTAGGCCCTCGGCCACAGTTTCGGTGGGGAAGGGGAGGCTCAAGACCTCTTCTGGACCTCTCTCACAATTCTCTCCACGACCTCTAATGGAAGTGTGTTACGATTTTGGGTTGTCACCTCTAGGACTTTAACATCATCTCTGGCTTCGATGGCTGATACGACCGGGTGCTCCATGCGCCAATGTAGTATTCCAATAACGGATTTGGGTCCAGATACCGCTCTGAGCACCGCCTCTTGGAAGGCTCTGCTCTTCATCTCCATAGGACCCACCTCGTCTATGAGGATTATATCCGCTTTCTCGACTGCCGTATCCAATGCCTCCACGCCGACTCCGTCTAGGTCTTGAAGGTTTACGACATAACTTCCCACTCTTGGGCCACTACCCACACCAACCTGCGAGAGAACTCCGCTCCTACCTGAGCCCACGTCAATGATCCTGAAACCTACTCTGAGTCCGTCCCGTCTCATCTCGGGGGAGAAGATTCCTCCGACCCTGTACCCCTTCTCCGAGACGAGTTCACGTACCTTCTCAAGAACCGTGGACTTCCCGACGCCTGGGCGCCCTTTCAAGAAAAGTTTCAATAGTCCTCCCCCAAATACATGGTCAAGCCAGAGGCAATAAAGGAGTTCCTAGAGATGACCCTAGCCGCAGGCGTAGACGATGCGGGAAGGGGCCCAGTCATCGGACCCCTTGTAGTAGCCGGCGTCCTCTTCGAGGAGTCCGACATACCGAAGCTCCTGGACTTGGGCGTCAAGGACTCCAAACTTCTCACCCCTCAAAGGAGGGAGGGCCTCGAGACCGAGATTCTCGCCGTGGCGGTAGGGTATAAGGTCCTATACTTCAGCCCTTCTGAAGTTGATAATTATGTTCTGAGTAGTAAGAAGCTCAAGAAGCTTAACTGGTTAGAAGCTAAGGCCGCCGCCATGATCATTGAGGAACTCCGTCCGAATATTGCTTATCTAGATGCGTCAGATGTCGACGCTGGGCGCTTCGGGCGTCAAGTCCAAGAGCTAGTCTCGTTTCCAGTCCATGTTGTATCGAAGCACCACGCTGACAGGGATAACCCTGTTGTAGCCGCTGCATCGATCTTGGCGAAGGTTCATAGGGACCGCGCTGTGGCAGGGTTGAAGAAGGCGTACGGGGATTTTGGCAGTGGATACCCGAGTGATCCTCGTACGATGCGCTTCCTTCGCGATTGTATACGAGATTACGGCACATTTCCGGACTGCGTCAGAAGGTCTTGGAAAACCTTGAAGCGCCTCTAACAGCCTAATCAGCGGGCTCTAGTTTAGCCTTTCACATCGCGGTAGCTTGCAAGGATCATAGCATGTGCCCTATCGTAGGGTCGCAGCAAGACCGTCTTCTCAACCTTGAACCCTCGGGAGCGGAGAACATCTGCCTCTTGGGCGAAGATCTTCGTCGGGTCCCGGGTGGAGTCGATGCTCCTTGCCTTAACTGCCAAGAGGATGCCTCCGCCAGGTTTCAGGTATAGGTCGGCGTTGTCGGCGAGTATCTTCGCCTGCTCCGGCTGGGCTATGTCACAGTAAACCCCATCTACTTGGTCTAGGAAAGGACTGTATCTCCGCGGGAATCGGGCATCAGCGACTAGGGGATAGACGTTCTGTCGAAGGGACGCCACATCCATGATTAGTTCTCTCGCTGGTCTAGAGGAGAATTCGACGGCGTAGACTAGCCCGTCTTCTCCTAGGATGTCTGAGACATGGCTGACGGTCGTTCCAGTCGCTGCGCCGAGGTACAAGACCTTGTCACCGGGCTTGAGGGGTAGCTCCGGTAGTCCTCGGAGAATAGCTGCTGCCAGCTTGCTATTGTAGGGGCTCCAGAGCCGATATTCCAGATCATCCTCTACTAAGGGCTCACCGTAGACGCTATGCCCCTTGACTAGATTTCGTGTCGCTAGGGAGGTTGTCCCTCCCTCAAGCGTAACTATGTATACCCCCGGGAACTTCTCGTGGGGTCTAATCTTGACCATGCTTCGTCCCCCTTGAAGGTGGTTGGGCATACTTCTCACGAATCTCCCTTACCCGCTTCTCGAATTCCTCGAGAAGTTGCTGCCCGCGGTAGTCCCCATCGTAGGCGTCCAGCCGAGCGGCGATAGCCACCTTCCCAGCCAATGCTCGCGCGATCTTACCCCTCTGCCACCTAGGAGCTTGGTGAACGTCCTTGTGCTGGAAGATCAAACCATGCTTAGGTGGCCGACTCCCAGAACGGAGAGACCTGAAGAGAGCCTTCTCCGCACCGAGGACCTGGATCGTGCTAGCCGACCTCTTGGCAAGGTTCTCGATTCCCCCAGTGGCAGCGATGAGCCGCGCGCTCAGGATTGGGCCGAGGAGGGTCGAGGTGTTTGGAGCGACATATTCTATGGCCGTTTCGAGGTGTTTTTCCAGTCTTGTCCTGGACTTGTAGAACTCGAGGAGAAGCCGTGCAAACTCAACGATCTCCTTCAAGTCCTCTTCAGGTAGGTCGGCGCCCATGGAGCTCTGGGCAGCTCGAGCCAGCTTCTCCGCCCTTTCACTCAATAGCCCCTCCTTAGTGAGGTTGCCGGTCGTTAAGTTGTGGCGACTGCCTAGTGATGCGACTAGGCGGACGTAGAGATCGCTTTCGTCGATGATGCCTCCCATCTCAGGGAAGTGGTAGCCATACCATTCCCGGAGCCGGTTGGAGAAGAGGTTGAAGGTGTGGTCGAGGTCGTCCAGAGTCAAAATTGCTTGAATCACCATCAAATCCTTTCGGCCCGATTCCTTTTGGACAACCCTCCTGGCCATGATGACCGCAACATCATGGATAAGGGCCCTCATGTCTTGACTGGACTCAAAGTAACCCCTGTCTATGGCCTCCTCCTCTATGCGCTTCCTTAGGAGCCCTCCCTTACCTGCTTCCACATCGACAGTGACATTCGCATTCTCTTGGGTGAAGATTGAGGCTAGGGCGGAATGCTCGAAGGTCAGGTCCTTGCATCCCTTCTCATCGAGTTCAGCCTTCAATTTGCGAGCCTCTTCCACATCCTCGCCCCTCTCCAGAGCTTCTAGAATCTGAGCTATGGCCTCTGGATCCTTGGGGAAGAAGGTCCCCCCAATGAGCTTAGAATCGGCGTCGAAGGCGAAGATACCTAGAGGGGAATAGATGACAGTGGCCTTCATTGCTCTTCACCCTTAAATTGTGAGAACACCCCTAATGCTCCCTAGAGTTCTATGCCCACAGGAAGAATAAGTCTTTTCGGAAGAGGAGCCGACCCAACATGCAACCGGACCTAACCGTAGAGCTCGCGGGCCTGAAGCTACGTAATCCTACTATGCTAAGCGCAGGCATCCTAGGCATGACTGGAAAGAGCCTCCGGGCCGCCTGGGAGGCTGGAGCAGGAGCCGTTGTGACCAAGTCACTTGGCTTCGAGCCTCGCAAAGGATACCCGAATCCCACGATCGTCGATGTCGGATGCGGCTTCCTGAACGCCATGGGTCTTCCCAACCCTGGTGTCCACGAGTTCTTGAAAGAACTCTCCGATGCCTCAAGTAGTAGCGCCATCTTAATCGTCGGTAGCGTCTACGGCTCAAATCCAAGGGAGTTTGCTGAGGCAGCACGTGTTCTGGCCCAGGCCAATGTAAGGGCGGTGGAACTCAACGTCTCTTGCCCCCACGCCAAGGGAATGGGCTCCGAGGTAGGGCAAGACCCGGCCTTAGTTGAGGAGGTTGTGCAGACCGTTAAAGCGAGCATTGGTCTTCCAGTCTTGGTGAAGCTGACCCCTAATGTGACGAGTATCGTGGACTTGGCTCTGGCAGCTGAGAAGGGGGGTGCGGATGCTGTTGTGGCAGTTAACACGTTGAGGGCCATGGCGATCGACATCGACACCGGTTACCCTGTTTTGGCCAATAGGGTGGGGGGTCTCTCCGGTCCCGCAATCAAGCCTGTGGCTGTCAGATGTGTATACGAGATCTCACAGGAGGTGCGCATACCCGTAGTGGGCTGTGGAGGCATAACCGACTGGCGTGACGCTGTCGAGTTCCTCCTCGCAGGAGCAAGGGCTGTGCAGATTGGGACAGCCGTGGCGTACCGCGATCTAAACATCTTCAGAGAGGTCTCCAATGGAATATTGAAGTACCTTAGGGAGAAGGGCTACAAGGGGGTTGAGGAGATCGTTGGCCTGTCCCATAAAGCTTGACGTGCACCGAATCGCTCGTGTGGAGACGATGGAGTCAGAGACGGAGAATGTTAAATCGCTAACCTTCAGAGATAGCCTCTGCTCCCAGGCTAAGCCGGGCCAGTATGTGATGCTCTGGATCATGGGCTTGGACGAGGTTCCCATGAGCCTCTCAAGGATAGGCCCAGGTGATACCTGTGGGCTCCTTGTTGAAAGGGTGGGGGAGGCGACCGAGGCGATACATAGGATGGTGGTCGGCCAAGCCTTCGGAGTTCGAGGCCCCTTCGGGAACTATTTCAACCTAGTTGAAGGCCGTGCTCTCTTTGTTGCAGGCGGTATGGGTATAGCCCCCCTTCTCCCTCTGGCGAACTCCTTGAGAACTCATGGTGCCAGGGTTGAGTTGGTCTATGGGGCTAGGACAGCGGCTGAACTTTGCGGGTTGAGGCAGGCGAAGAATGTGGTGGATAGCATGCGGGTGGCGACGGACAACGGGTCCTTAGGAACCAAGGGCCTCGTGACCGACATCTTACCTCCTCTGCTTCAGAGGGAGAACTACGACATGGTCTACTGTTGTGGTCCCGAACCTATGATGAAGGAGGTCTTCCTCCTGACGGAGAGGTATCGTCTTCCTCTCCAGGCGTCTGTCGAGAGGATCATAAAGTGCTCCGTCGGCCTCTGCGGCAGCTGCATGATCGGCAAGTACCGAGTCTGCAAGGACGGCTTAATCCTTACATCGGAGCAGTTACGGGAGGTTGCTGACGAGTTTGGCGTCTACAAGCGTGACTTTGACGGAAGGCGATTACCTTTATGAGCGTGCCCGTTAGCGAATAGATCCTGCCCAAAATACCGTAATTGGACCACATTGGATGGACAACTGGAGAGTATTGAACAAGCTCTTTGTCATCTTCGCTCATTGTAATACAAATAAATCGATCGTAATAGCGCTGTTATTGTTAGTGTAGTCTTCGAAAAGATTCGTAATTAAGTAAGACTCTTAATATGGGGCTCCAACTATTATCACTGGTGAATCCTTGCCTTTTACGCCCCTGCATCTCATACCGGGATTCGTAATCTATCTCCTGTTCTTCCCCTACGTGGACCTTCTGGCCCTGACGGTCGCCACGATATTCATAGATGTAGAGCCCACCGTGAACCTCTTCATCCTCAATACGAGGCCCCTCCACGGCATACTCCACTCCCTTCTTGGGGCGCTGTTCGTCAGTGCACCCATACTGATCTTTTGCTGCCGCCTGCTCGAGACAAGGAGCAATGCGTTGGTGAAGCTCTTCGGATACATACGCTGGAATCCTGCCCCTCGTCCAATTCCACTGAAAATGACCATATCAAGCATCTATATCGGAATCGCCTCCCACCTCATCCTCGACTACTGGACGCATGAAGCCCTTCCAGTCTCTTATCCAATGGATCCTAGTGGCGCCTTATGGTCCGAGGCCTTTGACCTTTGGAGCTTCGACCTCACCTCCTACCTGCTTCTCCGCCCCCACCTGCTACTATACGCGAGCGGCATTATCCTCATCCCCATAACCTACGTCATGGGAAGGTGGCTACATAAGGAGGAACCTTTCACCCGCTTTCCCTGAAGAGATAGGCTGGTGAATGCATCACACATGAGGAGCTATGAGATCGTACTGACAGCTGACAGGAGCTTTATGAGCGACTATCGCGGCCTCCCGTTCCTGAGGGGGCTGCGCTTCGCCTCGACGAGCATACTGCATGAATCCCTCTTCTTCCGCCTCGTGGGACCCCCTGTACCTGTAGTGGGGGATGGTATAGCCCTCCTCGCACCGTATCATACCCGTAGGACAGAGGCGGCATTGCTTGCCCATGGGTTTGACAGGAGCCAAGTGGCGGTGGTTGCTCCCGACAAGATACATACCTTCGTGAGCCCAGACACCAAGGTCGTCAGCATCACGGTTCGGGATCCTCTTAGCAGAATCCATCATTACTCCTTGTTAAACCCTCTAGGGAGGGAGTCGTACAGCTCTCTAGCATTCAAGAACCTTACAAGAAGACTCGCGTTACGTAGAAAGGGTTTCAAGGTCGTGGTTGAAGGGCCCGGGGCCTGGCAGCTAGAGGACCACCGAGATAGATGTAGATTCCCCATCGACCACGTCATTGTCGGAGAGTATTCCACGCGCGTGGTTCCCTATATTTTCGAAAGGATAATGGATGATGAAGACGTCCCTGATGTATTCCACGCACCTTCCACGGAACTCCATGATATCCCACTAGTCAGGGGAGGCGTCACAGAGGGCCTCACTGAGGTGGCACGGGGATGCAACAGGGGCTGTCACTTCTGCAACGTTGGGAGGGTGGAGAGTCGGCCCCTCGACGAGATTCTGGCGGAGGTTGAGACCAATGTCCGATACGGGCAAAACAACGTGAAGTTGCGGAGCGACGACATCTTCAACTACGGCGCCAAAGGGATTGAGGTGAATCATGAAGCGGTGCTAAAACTCTATCATTCGGTCAAGGGGGTACCTGGCGTCAAGCGTGTTGGCCAATGCTATGCCAGCTTGGCCTCCGTCGCGTCTGAGCCAGCGCTTGTCGGAGAGGTGACCGAGATCATAGGGGCTGGAAGCAAGGAGTATCCCTACACCACGGTCCTAGCAGGAATCGAGAGCGGCAGTCCTAGGCTCATAGAAGCACACATGCTGGGAAAGGCATGGCCCTTCAAGCCATCCCAATGGCCAGAGGTCGTGGAGCAGGGATTCGGCATCTTGAACGACAATGACTGGGTCCCGACAGGAATGTTGATCCTCGGCCTTCCAGGGGAGAGCGAAGAGGATGTCTACGAGACGATCGCTTTGGTCGAGAGCCTCAGGTCCTACGAGAGTGTCCTAGTCCCCTTCCTCTTCAAGGCCAAGAGCCGTCTCGGTGAAGAGGCGAGCTTCAGCGTCAGGAGCTTGGAGAGGCATCATCTGGAACTGATCAAGGCGGTCTTCGACCACAATGCCCACTGGGGAAAACATCTAATCAGAAGACACGAGTGCAGAAGGTCCTTAACGAACTGGCTGCTAGAGCTGGCTTCACCTTTCATAGGCTGGGGTATTGAGTGGGCCTATGAGAGGCTTTTCGATGAGATAGTTGCCTCCGCTTCCATTCGTGTGAAGCACTCCGACTCAAGAGTTGTTCTAGCTTCCCCAGGAGGGGAGGCTTAAGGGCTCAAGCTGGACGACCAAAAGACGCCTGTACATTCCTTCTTTCAACTCCTCCCTTAGTTTCCATCCCAGCCCAGTAGCAGATTACTCATGACTCACGGCGCGCGAGGTGTTCTAGAAATAAGAACAGGATTCGACTCCCTGTTCAAAATGATAGTGTCATTAACGAGGAAAACAGATATGCGGAAAAGGTGGCTAGGATTCTTTCACCATCGGCTAGACCAAGACTCCCTTTCATGCCCGTGTTCCTATTCATCATACTGGTGTCCATCAGTGTAGCTCCCGTGTCTGCCGACAGAGGGTTGATCGCCCCACCCCAGTTCTCCTTGGAGGAGTCGGGGCAAATTGCGATTGTGGCCTGGAACGGGAAGGAAGAGGTGCTCATCCTGTCCACCAACGTGAAGGGTTCCAGTTCTTCCCCCGTAGTTCAGGTCTTGCCGCTCCCATCGAACCCATCTAAGGTGATGGAGGGGGACCTCGACTCCTTCAGGATCATCAATGAGCTGGTCAATAAGCGACTGGCTGGAACTAGAGCATATGGATGGAGGAACGTTCCCGATGGAGGGTATGGCCTTGAGGTCACGTTCCACGGGAAAGTGGGAGCACATGACATGACAATCGTGGAGGTCAGTAACTCAGACCACTTTGTTCGCTGGGTCGCTGACTTCGCCCAAGGATTAGGAACAGAGTTCTCCGTCTCCACAGGGTTCAGGGATATAGTTTCGAATTATCTGCGGAGAGAGATCCGTTACTTCCTATTCGATGTAGTTGGGGCCAACGAGACCGCTCAGACCGTAAAACCCATGATCTACAGGTTCGAGTCCTCTTCCCTTTACTACCCCCTCGCAATTACCGCAGCTTCCCCCCTCTCGGAAACCTACTCGACCCTCAACCTCTTCCTGATATCCAAAGGACAGGTGAATGGAACGACGATTAGCAGCTTAGGCCTCACTCCAAGGTCAGGGTTCAACCGCCTCATAGAACTGAGTAGACAGGAACTGATGGAAATCAGTCCTGAACTTGCAGATCTCTTCGACAGCGATCCTTTGGTGATGAACGTCTATTACTATGGCCCCCTCAGAAACCTGAAGAAGGACCTAGTGGCCCCCGAGACGGAAATCCACATACCCACCCCTGTCCAGAGGCTTTCGCAGTGGCTCTCAGACACGGTGGTCTTCTCCTACTTGTCTGATAACATTCAACTCCTTTCTCAACAAACCACCTACCCCAACATCATCATATTAGTATCCTTCCTCGTAGGCGTTCCCACCAGCATCCACACGATTGCTAAACCGTTCAGAAAGGTCGCGGGGAGGGCTACTTCCAGGTCAGGTCTTCAAAGGCTCTTTGGTTACGGATTAGCAGCTGCGCTCATGTTCTTCGTGTTGTTCTCCGGCACAGACGTTGTAGGAGTCCTTGGCGTTATGTCCGTCACTCTGGTAGGGTTCGCAATGATAGTCTTCTTGTTAGTACGTCTCATGAGTAAGGTGAGGCGGTGACTGATTTTCCGTCACTCGCTTAGAAGAGAGTAACTCCTTTTGGTAAGAAATGTAATCTGTGATGCCGCGCTTGTTCGCCCTAGCCTCTCCTCGTTGCATAGTCTAGGAATGGGTCTTGTAGTAGTTGACTACGTCTTGGATGACGCTCGCCTTACTGAACTCCGAGTCTATGGTGTCTGTTGCGACGAAGTCTCCGATCTTCTTCTCGGCGATAAGGTTCTTGATGAGCCTGTAGCCCTTGTCCCGGGTCGGCATCTCTGGCAGAACTGGATGGACGACCGCGAGGTAGATTGTTCCTGCGTTCTCAAGGGAGTTCATGGCGCCCACCAGCGTCGAGCCTGAGGAGGCTATATCGTCAACCACGACTACGTCGTTGCCTTCGGCGTCGAGCTTCCCCTCAAACTCCACCTCCCGATCCGTGAGCCTCTTCTTTTCGAGGCCGTGCCTGAACTTGGTCCCTGTGAGTCGTGCGAACTCGACCGCCAACTTCCCAGCGGCCATATCCGGGTTGATGACTATCATCTCAGGTCTTCCCATGTCCTTGAAGTATCTGGCTAAGGCATTGACTCCCTGTAGCCTGTAGACCTCAATTCCTCGGCCAATCTCTCGGTATACCTGTGACCCTTCACCGGAACGGTCGAAGTGGGGCGTGAAGGTCAGGATACGCCTGACGTCACGGGCTTCCAAGTCCTTGAGGATGTTCCTGTAGCCCACATCCTTCCCCTTGTCCCTCTTCCTGACGACCTCGCTCCGGTCGGTTCTGGGGTTGTGGTCTTGGCGTCCTAGGACGAAGTATGGGAGGAGGACATCGACGCTTCTGGCGCTATAGAGGAGCTTGTCGGTCAGGTTGTTGGTAATCCTGTTTAAATCGTGGAGGTAGGAGAGGATTCCGAAGGTTGTCATGGGGCTCTTGAGGCGGGCCGCGACGAGGATATCTCGGTCGAGGAGCTCCTCGTAATCTGCGAGGATTCGTGGGCATGGTTCCCCATCGGCGTAGTACTCGTCTCTGAACTCCCTATAACCACACCCAATTTCGGCTGCGAGCTTCTTCCCGAAATCGTCGTGACCTAGAACGAACTCCAACATGACCACCGCGACGAGAAGATTACACAACTAAGACCTAGCCACCCAAGGATGAAGACCGACGAATTAAGAAATCTTACCACCATCGGGCCACTCCCAGGACAAGACCATTGAACCCCCAAGGAATATTTAAGCCAAGAGCGTGCATGAATCCCTGAGTCTTATTTTCGGTGGTAGGCATTCTACATCAACTCTGAGAATAAAGCAATAACGGCGTTCTCCAAGGCAGCTGATAGTAGAGGAAGATGGTGGTCCGCGAAGCGTGTCACTTTTGTCTTGGCTAGCGTGTTTTCCTGATCGGCGGTGGCATTACCTTGGGTACGGGCCTGAATAGAAGCGTCTTCTCGCGGTGGATGGGTAAAATATTCAGACAATTAATTGGTGTCGCTGCTGGCGAATGGGTCGTCTTCACCTTAAGTGCTGTTGTGGCCTTCCTCCTGACGTATCCGGCTTCCAACACGGGTTCGGCTTCCGTAGCTTGTCCCTTGGCCGCAACCATGGCCATCATCTATAGTTCGGGGTACGTGAGGATGAGGGACATGTTCAGGGTCGGGGTTGTCTGTGCTCTCCTCAGATTATTACTCCTGTTGCTGAGCTTCCCTATGACTAAGTATCTTCTCGTCCTGAAAGGGATTGGCTAGCAGGTGCTTTCGGAAGGGGGAATGAGCTTCCTCAGCCGGCCTTCTGCAAGCCATTTAAAGGCCTGAAGCATAATCGGACAAGCGTTATTGGGCGGGTTTATCGGTTGGCCGAGGTAGATGAGACCCACATAGAATCGGAGCTGAGGGGTACGACTCTTCGAGTTTACTGGTTTACACTGCAGCAAGGAGGCAGGATCGGTGTGCGGCAGGTCCAGAGGGGCCTCGGCCTCAGCAGCCCAAGTGTAGCCTCCCACCACCTTGAAAAGTTGAGGAGGTTGGGTTTGTTGAACAAGACGGCGACCGGAGAATATATGATTGAAGAGGTAGTCCGAGTCGGTTTCCTTCGATTCTTCTTCAGGTTTGGTCGATACATGTTACCGCGATACCTCTTCTATGCCGCCTTCTTCACAAGCATGCTGGTTGGATATACAGTCCTTTACTTCAGGGTTCTCGGAGTCGAGGAGTTTCTACTCTTCCTCTCACTCCTCATCGCCTGCACCATCTTCTGGTACGAGACGGTACGAACCCTTAAGGAAGCCCCCTTCTAGTTTCAAGCAAAGCGACACTTTAGCAACCAATATTAAACTCTCGCAGCTCTCAATGTGGGGAGCTGAAGATGATCGATAATTCGGAATCTCTTAGGGAGAGAGTAGAAGAAAGTGCCAAGGCTGAAGGAGTTGACCTAGTCGGGGTAGCCGACCTAACGCCGGCCAGGGAGTTCATCTGCAAGCAGGGAGGAGACTTTTTGGCAGACTTCCCACGGGCCATCTCAATAGGCGTCAGGCTCGTAGATGGAATTGTAAACAGGCTCCATCTACACGACGACCAGTCTGTAGTCGGAACCTACCGCTTTCATGTCTACAGCGTCGTCAATCCCCTCCTTGACAGGGCTGCTCTGAGGATCGCCAAGGAGATTCAGAAGGGCGGTTACAACGCCTTCGCCGTTCCAGCTTCTCAGAGCATCAACAGGAAGGAGAACCTTGGAGTGATCTCCCACAAACTCGCTGCAAACCTCGCCGGCCTCGGCTGGATAGGTAAGAGCTGCCTTCTCGTGACTCCTAACTACGGCCCTAGAGTCCGTTTCGCAACAGTGTTGACAGACGCTCCACTTGAGACGGGGAAGCCTCTGCCCAACGGCTGCGGAGATTGCAGGGCCTGCGTCGATATCTGCCCCGTCAAGGCCTTCACAGGAGTTCCCTTCAACCCCTTAGAACCGCGTGAGGTTCGATTCAAGGCTGAACTCTGCGCAAAATACATACATGATAGAGTCGGCTTTCCGCCTGGAGAGTCAGCCTGTGGTCTATGCGTCTACATATGCCCCCATGGAAGACGTAGCTGAAGTTAAGCCCTCAGTCCAACGAGTAGTGCTGTTCCCCTGAACATATCGGGAACCCCTCCAGCATCACCCTAGCAGTGTTTCAACTTTAGAACATCCTGTCCTATCCCCTGAGTTTAAATCAAGGAGTAGCATAGGAGTACAGGATGGCGTTGAAGAGGGTTCTGGCCTTAGGCTGCCTCGGAGTCCTAGCTGGTCTAGCGGTCATGCTACTCCCCTTGATCGTAGTCGAACCGACGCCGTCGACCCGCCTCGACAATCAAGGGATATTTTCAAGAGATTCCGGGGCGGTCATAACCAACGGGCCTTTCTGGATAAACAGGCCCATGGAGGTCTTCGGCCTCACCTCAGCCAGCTTTGCAGTGGCCTTCTTAACCTATGTTACTTCACGTCGCCTGATGCGACGAAGAACTATTACTTCTTCAACGAAGGCCGATTGACGCGGCTTTTCCTGTGTCTCTGAAGCCTAGTGTGAGGACGAAATGCTATATCCTCGAATTGGAGAACGTTCCACATGCGTGGCATGGCCATAAGGCGAATAGTGATAGTCAGCAAGAGGCCCTACGAGGCTGTTAGGGAGCTTTCAGAGCACTTCGAGGTAGGGGATCAAGGGGAGATATGCGTGGCCATCGGTGGCGACGGAACCTTCCTAGAGGCCACGAGGAAAGTCGACTGCCCCATCCTCCTCATAAGGGGCGGGGAGAAAGACAGTCTGGGCTTCCACGCCGACGCCCGCCTAGATGCGCTGCCCAAAATCATTGAAAGACTCAAGAGGGGCGACTACGATGTCGAGAAGCATCGGAAGCTAAGGATCACGTATGGCGGAAACTCCTTCGATGCTGTGAACGATGCTGTCCTCTTCAGGGCAAACCCGGCCGTCATTCATTTTGGAGTTAGCTACTTCGATGAGAGGGGTGAGGAGGAGCCCCTTTTTCCCGGCGTGATTCGGGGAGACGGGGTAATCATCGCCCGTCAAATAGGCTCTACAGCTTACAACTACTTCGCCCACGGGCCGATAATCCTCGGTGGTGATGTAGCTGTGGTCACACCCATCGTAGCAAACTATCGATTCAGCATCGTCAGCGACCGCCATTTCAAGGTGGAGCTTCTAAAGAACGTGGGGTCTCTCCAGTGTGATGGGATTGAAGTCGGAAGACTGAAGGCCCATGATGCCTTCACAGTCACCCGCTCCGATAAGATGGTTCAAATTGTCCGGCTGAGGGGAATGGAATCCTTTTCAGAGAAGCTGGCTAGGCTCGGCAGCTTCTAGGAATCACCCAGTATCTGCCGTACCCGTATTTTCTCTGGCCTTCCCTTTCCGCGTTGCAGTGGTAGGATCAGTGACGACATACCTGACCGAATAGACTTAGTGTTGGGATTATGGGCGACGCCTTCTTACCTCTTATTCAAAAGGTATAAGAATGAGCCATGCCTCAGAGTCTAATCTACCGGAAAACGATAAGAGGTGTATGAGAGGTGCCGACTCACGGATCACTGACAAAGGCTGGAAAGGTTCGGAATCAGACACCCAAGATCGCATCGCAAAACAAGAAGAATGCGCCTCCCAAGTTGAGGAACTTCAAAAACTACAAGAAGAGGATCCTCAACCCAGCCCCAGAGGCACGCACCAGACGCTTTTAGCCTTTTCTCCCTTTCCAAGTCTTCTGAGCTAGCCTCGTCTGTGAGGCACTCCCTGTGACTGGAGACTACTCTTTCCATGCCGCATGCAGGAAGATCGTTGAACGTCTCCTTATAGACCCAGAAGTCGATCTCTCTCAGCTCAAGACAGATATTTCGCGGGGACACGGTCTAGAAAGACTCCCAACAAACCCCGAGATCCTAGCAGCGGCGAGCCCTGAAGAACGAGGTCGTCTTCTGTTTAGACTTAGACTCAAACCAACCCGCAGCCTCTCAGGAGTAAATGTCGTAGCCGTCATGACCCCACCGCATCCATGCCCCCATGGAAGATGCGCCTACTGCCCCAGCATTCCAGGTGTCCCCAACAGTTACACGGGCAAGGAACCCTCGGCCATGCGGGGACTCCAGAACTCCTACGACCCTCATTCTCAAGTCCACAATCGATTGGAGCAGTTAAGGTCGTCAGGCCATCAGGTCTCAAAGGTTGAACTCATCATACAGGGCGGAACCTTTCCGGCCACAGGTGGAGCGGCTCAAGAACAGTTCGTTAAGGGCTGCCTAGACGCCATTACAGGAGTCCCCTCCCGAAGTCTCGCCGAGGCTCAGGATTACGCTGAGAAGAGTAAGATTAGGAATGTGGGGCTTACTTTCGAGACTCGCCCAGACTGCTGCGGAGAGGAAGATGTGGACAGGATGCTCGAGCTAGGCGTGACCAGAGTCGAACTCGGTGTTCAAACCATCTACGACGATATCTACCACCTCGTGGATAGGGGCCACCAGGTGAAGGATGTTGTCGACGCGACGGGAAGGCTGAGGGATGCTGGCCTAAAGGTTTGCTACCACATGATGCCCGGCCTCCCAGGCTCAGACTTCAGCCGAGACTTCAAGGCCTTCGACGAAATATTCTCCAACCCCAGCTTCATGCCGGATATGCTGAAGATCTATCCCTGCCTCGTCCTCGAGGGGACTAAGATCCACGAATGGTGGCTGAGAGGCCAGTACCGACCATATACGACGGAGGAGGCCGTTGACCTCCTCTCGGAGGTCAAGGCCCGTACTCCTCCTTGGGTTAGAATAATGCGGGTTCAGCGAGACATACCCGCCCAACTGATCGTTGCGGGCGTGAAGAAGAGTAACCTGCGGCAACTCATCCACCAACGTATGCGGGAACAGGGACTGACATGTCGTTGCATACGCTGCCGGGAGATAGGCCATCGAGCTCCCTCTGCACCTGCTTCATCCACTGATGCCGTCAACATTACCACCATCGCCTACGACGCAGGGGGTGGAAGAGAGTTCTTCATCTCTGCGGAGGATACAGTGCGAGACATCTTGATTGCCTACCTTCGACTGAGGCTACCCTCCCCGAAGGTCCATAGGATAGAGGTCGTAGAGAAATCTACGGCTCTAGTAAGGGAGCTCCATGTCTACGGCTCAGTCGTCCCAGTATATGATCATCAACCGGATGCCTGGCAGCACCGAGGCTACGGCAAGGCTCTCCTACGCGAGGCAGAGCAGCGGGCTCAAGAGGAGGGCGCAGAGCAGATTCTTGTCACGAGTGCGCTAGGTGTCCGAGATTACTTCCGAAGACAGGGCTATGAACGCGTCGGCCCCTACATGGGGAAAAGCCTATCCGTATGAGCATATGCCTATTACAGTGCTTGGGCTCGATAAACCGTAAAAAGTTGTCCTTAAATCTAGCCTTCAATCAAACTATCTGGGTGGTTCTGTGAAAAAGAAAGTGCTGTTTATTTGTACACATAATTCTGCCCGCTCTCAAATGGCAGAGGGATTCGTGAACTCTCTTCTCGGAGATAGATACGAAGGCTATAGTGCCGGAATAGAACCCACCAAAGTTAATCCTTATGCTGTTAAGGCCATGGCAGAGCTTGGAATTGATATTTCAAAACATCGCTCAAAGAGTATCGAAGAGTTTCGTGGAAAGAACTTTGATTATGTCGTTACGGTGTGTGAGAGTGCAAAAGAAACATGCCCTTTCTTTCCAGGGGAAGAGCTTATTCATAAGGATTTTGAAGACCCATCTGAGTTTAGAGGCATTGAGGAAGAAATATTGGAAAAAGTTAGGCGCGTAAGAGATGAAATCAAAGACTGGATATTAGGAGTGTTTAGTAAAGAAGGGTCTTCGTGAATTTATCCCTTTCTCACTATCGGGCACAGGAAATGGTGACATAATACCTTATGTGAGTAGATTAGCGACCTCTGAACCCTCGCCTTAAGGCGAGTTGTTCTCTGATCTCCTTCAACTTTTCCTCCGATAGGTAGTATTTACCATTAACTTCTACAAAGACGCCTGACCTGCCTAGACGCCTCTCCATAGCCTCTTTGAACCTAGGCGGCAGGCCCAGCTCCTCAATAGTTATGGCCTTATCTGGGCTCGTGGCTCCCTTCTGCCGGATTCTCTCAACGACCTTGAGTCCAGAATTCTCCTCAAAAATAACCCTTGGTTCATTTGTCTGCCGGCTAATTGCCACATCTACATATAGAATATTAATTGTCGTACTTCCATTAAGGGTATTCTCTAAAACTTTCACGTAAAGATTCTTACTGTAGCTTGCTGGCATGGCAATGAACACAATTCCCTCAGCCCCAAATTAAAAGAGAATTCTGGCTTATTTTACGATTAACAGGCAGAAACAAAGAATGTGAGACGGCTAATAAGGGAGGAGATCTAACAGCGAAAAATAGGCTGTAAAAAATAATCCCACAATCATACATATGATTCCAAGAACGATGATCCTATTTCCTTGTCCCCTTCTTCGTGTGTAGACTCCAAGAACTATCGCCACCATACCAAATATCTCAGGCATGATGAGCAAACTAAGAACAGCACTTATGTATCCAAAATTGGCATACCTTCTCGTCATATCCATTGCTGGCGGGTACGATGGAGCTGATGGGGATGGCATCGATTGAGGCGATGGAGGCGCAATGGATTGTTGCGGTCGTAGAACACTACCACAATTACTGCAGAAAGTGGCGTCCTCAGGAGCTAATGCACCACATTTTGGACAATAAGGCACGCTTTCACCTAGTCCTCCTAAGATGCTTCTTTCTTTAGTTTTACCTCTAGTTGCTTAGGTGCTGCATTCTTTACTAGTTCAAACGTCTGTTCATCGGTGAAACCTTCCTTTTTAAGTTGGCTGTAATACGACCACAGGGAACCTTTTTTCTAATCTCGCCTAACATGTCCTCTTGCCTATTCGGAGATGATGTCGTCGATCTTCCTTCGGGCCTCTTTGAGTATCTGGGCGATCTTGTCGGCCTTATCTTGTGCTAAATCGTGGTAGTTAGTCATGATTAGGCTTGCAAGGTTCCGAAGTTCCCGGTTCAATCCCCTCCTCTCTCTGATGAATGATTTTCTCTTCTCAATTATGGCTTTGAATTTTTCTTCGCCTTCCTTAAGATATTCCGTTCCTTTTGGTGTTATCGAGTATGTTCTCTTACCTTCCTTTTCTTCTCCTGTTATGTATCCTTGGTCTTCGAGGATTTGGAGGATTGGATAGATGGCTCCAGGGCTGGGTCGATAGAATCCCCCGAACTCCTCTCCGAGCTTAGCCATTATCTCGTATCCATGCATCGGTTTCTCGCTCAACGAGCGGAGTATCATATGGTTCAGGGCGCCTTTCCTGAAGGCACCTGGTCTCCTGCGAAAGAAGGGTAGTGGAGGGAACAAGATGATCGGATATAAGATATATCTTAGATATATTTAAATATTACTTCTTTCCTCCACTGAGAGGACTTCCAATGTCGTCATGGAACATGGCCTTTAGGAGTTTGGGGCGACGGAGGCTCAGGACGGGTTTAACTGTCTCAGGCATAATCGTTGGAGTTGCCATGATGTTCATCATGTTGTCTCTAACCTCGGGTATGGATGTTCAGATTAGGCAGATGGTTCGAGCCCTTGGCGGGGCAGACATAACTATCTCCAACACTACGATTCCGAGTCTTGGAGCGTTCACTCGTGGAGAGTTTTTTGGAGTCGCCCGCACTCTAGACGAAGCTCTGACAGAATCTATCAGTCAAGTTCTTGGGGTTTACGCGGTTTCCCCTCAACTTTCGTTCAATGGATATGTCAACAGGACAAGAGTCACCATGTACGGAATCGATCCAGCCACATACTCAGAGGTCACCGGCGGACTGAACGTTGTGGATGGCAGATCCGTTCTAGTAGATGACGAATATGAGATTGTGTTGGGGAAGGCCGTGGCGGATTCCTTGAACGCCACGGTGGGAGAAACCGTTACAGTTGGCACAACCCTTACAGGTGGACAGAATTTCACTATCGTCGGAATTTTCGAAACTGGTGTAGTATTCCAAGAATTTGCAGCCTATATTCCGTTGAGGAACGCCCAGAACATGACTAACCAGCAGGGATTGGTGACCCAGATCCTCGTGAAATGCGTAGACCCCAACGAAGTGCAGAACGTTTCAGACGCCATATCGAGTTCAATATCGGGTATAAGGGTCACGTCTCCAATGTCCATGGTTCAGCAGGCATCCCAGATGCTAAACACCTTAACGATGTTCTTCGCTACCATAGGTTTAGTAGCCCTTTTCGCCGGAAGCTTCGGGGTCGTAAACACCATGATAATGTCTGTGGCTGAGAGAACCCGAGAGATAGGAACCTTAAAGGCGATAGGGGCAAGGGACTCTGAGATACTGAGGATCTTCTTGACCGAAGCCTTATTAATCGGCCTGATAGGCGGGGGAGCTGGTGTAATCGCAGGGGTAGCGCTATCTTATGCCTTTCCAATGTTCACGCGCGGAGTTTTTGGAGCTACGGGGGGCGCTGGCTTCGGAGGCTTTAGAGGCGGCACGCCCCTTCCCACCATAGTGCCAGGCATCACGCCCTTTAACATCGTCCTCTGCTTCTCCTTAGGGGCTCTAGTGGGGGTCTTAGCCGGGCTTTACCCCGCTTGGCGCGCGGCCAGAATGAGGCCAGTGGAGGCGTTGAGGCATGTCTGAGACGATAGTTCAGACTAAGGCGTTGGTCAAGTTGTATTGGAGAGGTAAGATCGGCATCTATGCCTTGAACGGCGTCGACTTCGAAGTTTCAAAGAGAGAAATAGTGTGCGTCGTAGGCCCTTCCGGATCAGGGAAGACGACTCTCCTTAACTTGATAGGTGGCTTGGACAAGCCGACAAGCGGAACAGTCGTAGTGGATGGTGAAGATATCACCAGGCTCAACGGTAGAGAATTGGCGGACTTTAGGCTGAGGAAGATAGGCTTCGTCTTCCAATTCTATAATCTACTCCCCATCTACACAGCTTTAGAGAATGTCGAGGTACCCCTGAGCCTTGCGAAGGTTCCAAAAGACGAGCGGGAGCCACGAGCCTTCGAGCTACTCAAGCTAGTCGGGTTGGCATCAAGGGCGGATCACAAGCCTGATGAACTAAGCGGCGGAGAGCAGCAGCGAGTCGCCATAGCACGGGCTCTAGCAAATCGTCCTTCGCTCATATTGGCCGATGAACCAACTGGGGACTTGGACTCTAAGTCCGCAGAAGCGCTGATGAATCTGATAAGAATGTTAAGAGAACAGTATAATCAGACATTCATAATAGTGACCCATGACCCTATAGTGGTTAAGGAATGCACTAAGGTCTATATTATCAGGGATGGTAGGATAAAATCAGGCGAGGCAGACTAAAATAGTGAGCCGTTGACGCTGAAATACAGAAGAGTGTTAGAAACCGGCCACCTACAAAATCAACGTGCATGCTACCCGAGTAGCCGAGAAGCACTTTCCATTGAATAACTCCAAAAGGATGCCTCAAGATGACATCTAGTGGCGCTTCAGGATCCAGACAACCACGGCGAACACTACTATCCCAGAGAATGCGCCAAGGCCGATCGTGGAATACGACAACCCTACTTCGAGTTTCACGGCTGTCGACTTGGTTAGCTCAATGGTCTTTGAGTCCTTAGCTCCTAGCGCAGAGGCCTCTACGACATATGTTGCCTTGGGTAGCTGAGTTAGAGTAATGCCTCCAAGACTTGTTTCGCCAGAGAAGGTTGGTGTCGAATCGCCAATATGGCGGACGGTGACGGTAGCGCTTGCTGGAAGCCCGAGGATGTCCCTCACCTGCACCTCCAAGTTGTATACAGAGCAGTAGACGCTGGGCGCTCCATCACCGGAGTTGAAGGTTGAGAAGGACTGAGTGACATCCACACCGCGCCACGTCACGTTCCTCACCTGGAACTGGCCGGTCTGCAAGAGGTATGAACTGGTCGATAGCCCTGTGAGGAGTGTGTCATTGGGCGCAGAGAGCTCGAAGCGCAGAAGGTCACCTACGAGTGTTCCGCCAGAGGCGTCCTTGAAGATCTCGGCAAAGGATACCATTAGAACTTCACAAGGTATCTCCCAAGTCCCTAAGACATGTGGCGAGTAGGAAAGGGTGGCGTTGGGAGTTACGTCCGTGCCCATCCATAAGACCTGCCGTAGAGTCCAGTTGACATCGTCGAGCCACAGCGGGCTGTATCCTTGAACTGTGATCAACGTCCCATTGGGGTTGGCGCCTTGGATTCTGCAGAGTGACGGGAAGATGCTGTTCTTTCCGTCCTTGGTCGCGAAGGCGAGGAGTACTTGATACTGAAGCTTCCACTCGGCTGTAACGAACTTCGGGGAAGTCATAACTATGGCGTCGGAACGACTGTGATTGGAGCCCGAGGCGTCACCAGCCCAATGGCTGAACCTGTATCTCGCTCCTGACCCGGTCTCAACTGTGATGGGTGTAATCGAAGAATATGCGATGGTTCCGTTATCGTACCAACCCTTCCCCGAAGGTGTCCCAAAAGGTGATGTAATGCTGAGGTAGTATTGAACCACGTAGTTGGCTGTCAGCGTCATGGAAGAAGCTGTAGCCTTGACTTCATGGGTCTGATTCCCGCCATCGCTCCACCCCTTGAACGCATAGCGTGTGGTAGCATCAAGGCCTTGGGGAGAAAGGGCCTTGATAACATAGGTTAAGCCAATCTGCCAAATGAAGAGCTGGGGCGCCTGGTAGACCGTGCCGTTCACCTCAACTTTGAGGAGGATAGGTGATGTCGTTATCCTCACGATGTTAGCGTCGTAGCTAGCTTTCACCGAATATGAACTCCCTTCCGCTGAAAGGACTTTTACGAATACCCTGTAAACAGGGTCGTAGAAGGTTTGGTTCTCACCCACGTCGAAGGGCGCATCGTCTAAGCCAGGGACCGTGGATTGAGCATCAACAAGACGTACGGGCCCCATTCCACTCTCCCTGCTGTCATTACAGAGGAGTATGAGGACGCCTTTGTCGGGTAACCCCGAGTCGTAGAGTGTCCTCTGCCTCACCTCAACCAAATAGTAGTTGGTGCCCACAGGGATCCTCAAGGCCAGGAGACCGCTTGTTGGGATTTCGAGCCGGTCGATGGTCTGGGTGGTCTCCCCTGAGGTCAGGGTGGCTACTTCTCGGTCTATCCAGCCGAGCTTCAGCTTAGACCAAGAAGATGGGTGGGCCGGGCTCGAACCAGGGGGGTTGCCGTTCCAGTTCCCCTTCGCCATCAAGTCCCACTTGTCTAAGAACTCATCGCCTCCGAACTCGCTATATAGATCTGGGAGCCCCAGAGCATGACCGAACTCATGGGCGTAGGTTCCCAGAGGCGAGTACTCCGCTACCATACAGTAGCCTCCCACCTCGTCATTTAGGTGCTTGGAGACTCGAACACCATCGAGGAATGTATCTGCAAGGGGTGAGCCATCCTTTCCCTGATAACCTTGCCCATAGATGTAGCCGAAGTGGGACCAGATGTCCGAGGCCTCCCAGGGATAAGCCTCCTGCCCAGAACCGGAATGAACAACGAAGACACTCAATTCACGTGATTCTAAGACATTGTCGTGATTCACGTCGAAGGCTCGGAAGTCGACCTGGGCATCCACCATGGTCAAGACTTCCCGAGCAAGCTCGAAAATGTAGGCGTTAGCATCGTCGTGGCCGTCATCCGAATCCTTAGCCCAGAAACTCATGTCCTTGGAACTTCGGTACCACCGAAGGCCGCCGACGGTGCCGTTCAGGGTGAACTTACTGTACGATGTCTCCCCAATGTAGTGTTTGAGGCTTCCACTGCTATCCCCGAAGACGACGGTCTGAAAATGGTTTACATCTGTCGTGCCGGGCTTATCCGCAAAGTCTACTAGAACGACCAGTATGTTCTGACTCCCTATGGCTGGTGAACTGGGCAATTTTGGAGCGGGCTCCCATCCCGAGGGCCTGAGCCCGGGGAAGTCAGGGGCTGCCGGAATCCCTGGAGAACCTCCAGCGTAGAACTCCTGGTCCACAACCCGCAACTCCTTCTCTTGGCGAATGGTAACGGCCCTTGCAGGTCGAGTCTCCGTAGCCACGGCCTTCAATTCTTGAGTTAAGGCCGCCAAAGATAGTGCTAGCACAAGAATGGTGACGAACAGAAGTGTTATTTGGAAACGCTTCAATTCTCCACCGATCCAAGACTTGACCAAGCATGAGCCGACATTATCTAGATTGAGGGACTATGGGGACGGTATTTCTCGTTTATGTAGCTGTAGACGATAGCTGGAAAAAGGGAACCTATGAATCTGCATCCCTGGGGCTGGAAACCTCAATTACCTGAGTCTTTTTCCGGCGTCACTACGAACGAGGACTATAGGGTAATGCCTCGACTTTTCAAGAATCTCCCACGTCACCTCAGCAACCCCCGACGCTGAGCCCTCAACCATATCCCAAACCGTCCTGCCTGCCCCATAGCCTCTAGTATGGTGCGCCCTCTCGGCGATATCCAGAGCCTCCTCAATGTCAAGGTTCGAGCCAGCCACAGCGAGGGGAGTCGCCCTCTGCCTCAACCTGAGGGCTCTGCCTAGTACGAAGACGAGCGGTCCCGGAAGGTAATGGATTCCCTTGAGCGGGTTGGGGCGGGATGTGAAGTGGATGCCTCTCAGGGAGAAGGTCGAGTCCGTGTCGGAGATCATCACCGTCACCCTCCTTCCCGTCTCCTCCTCTACGCGGCTTCGAATTCGCTTGGCTTCCTTCTGAATGTCCTCGAGTGGTAGTGCTGCATAGCTGAAGGGCAGGTTGCTCAGGTCTATCCCTCCCTCTGAACCATACTTCAGGGCGTTGAGAAGACCAGCGTATCTCAGGGCAACCTGCTTGTGGGCCGCCCCCTGCCTTTGGGGATAGGATCTCAGCCGACGAATCGTAGGAGCCTTGAACCTACATAGAGGCCCTAGAATGTAACCCCATACAATGGGCATCCAGACTCGCGCAATAATCCTCGCCGAAAGGGTAGGAACCACCTTCTCTTCGTCGACGATCTGTCCCCGCGCCGTGGAGATCGCCTTCTCCGAAATGACTACGATGTCACCATCTCTCAAGTGGCGTCGAACAGCCTTCACGATTATGGCTATGTAGTCGTAGCCTGGTCTCCAATAGGGGGTTCTGACCGGTCTGATCTTCAAGAGGCGTGTTTCCTCTGCTTGTCTAATCCGAAAGGGGAGATGGGAAGGGCTATAAAAGACTGGTAGGATAGCCTGATAATCCAGCGCTTTTTGAAGGTGGAAGGGTGTGGAGCCGGCTGTGATCATTAGAGATTTCAGTCCCAAGGACGCTGATGACCTAGTGGAGATATTGAGGCTGAACAACCAGTATGGTCACCCGGAGGTCGACGGGCCAGAGGCTATGAGGAGGGTTGGAGAATGTGAAGCCGCCCTGTTCCTCGTCTGCGAGGTGGGCGGGAAGGCCACTGGGCTCGTCAGAGGCGTCTACGACGGCTCCAGGGCTTTAATCCATCAGCTCTCGGTGCATCCCGCCTATAAGGGTCGAGGTGTAGGAACCGCCCTAGTCAGGGAAATCGTCAGGAGGTTCAACGAAAGGGGAGCCACCACGGTCTCGGCCACCATCACCGACGAAAGTTTGGGCTTCTGGCAGAAGGTTGGCTTCAAAAAGACCAAGGCATTCCTTGCGGGCAATTGGTGAGGGCTTAAATCGAAGACCTCACTAAGGGGGACCGGAAAAGTCCTAGACGAGACTCAAAGAGATCGAGTTCAGGTCCTAACGTAACATGAAACCAAAGTATGTAACCGTGGGTTACCATCCTTATGAACAGTTAGCCGTCTCAAACGTCGCTCGGAGCGGGTCAGATAGGATTACCCTATGAGGCTGTCACGATGGGGGAGAGCGCGAAAGTCCTCTTCGACCCAATGAACAGGATGGTAGAGGTGGAGAAAGGGTCCATCCTACTCGACGCTATCAGGGAGGCAGGAATAAGGGTCGAGAGCATCTGTGGTGGAAAAGGCGATTGTGGAAAATGCAAGGTGATTCTTGTAAAGGGTGAAATCTCCAAATTATCGACGAAGGATGAGAAGCACTTCTCCCCCCAACAGATCCTTGGCGGCTACCATCTCGCCTGCCAGATCCGCGTTATGGGCGATGGCGTGTTCAGGATACCCATTGAAAGCCGAATCGACAGGCCCAAGATACTCCTAAATATCGATATGGTCGTCGACAGGCTCGACCCAGCTTCGAAGAAATATCTGGCTAGACCTTTGCGCCTTCAGGACTATGAACGACTGCTTCTTCCGGCTTCGATCAGGATCGAGGGTTACTCCGGCTCGAGGCCTTACATGGGTGATGAAGTATCGGGCAAAATTCGTGCCATGGGAGATGAAGCGCTGATTACTGTGACCCTGAGTAGGACGAACACCTATCCCGAGGTTATCGCCGTGGAGTCAGGTGATAGAACAGGATCAAACTACGGCCTCGCCATAGATGTTGGAACAACCACGATCGTCCTCCTCCTTGTCGACCTGGCTAGCGGCAAAGTCTTGGGTACAGAGTCGGAGTTGAACAGGCAGATAACCTATGGTGAAGAGCTTGTCACGAGGATCGCCTTCGCCGGTGAACCTGGTGGACTGCAGAAGCTCCAGCGGGCGGTAGTCAGCACAATAAACGACCTAATAGACAGGCTCACCTCGAACGTCGGTATCGGAAACGAGGAGATCACCGACATTTGCGTGGGCGGAAACACTGTTATGAATCATCTCCTCGCGGGGATGGACCCATCATATCTGGATGAGGCGAACGTGAAGGTATCTAGAAATCCCATAATCAGGAAAGCGAAGGATCTGAGCCTCCGCTTGAACCCAGAGGCCTACGTCTACTGTCTTCCCAACGTGAGCCGATTCCTCGGAGGCGAC
>Ga0315312_1000492_pt1 | contig 45415 bp, 33 predicted proteins | sample TDP7_MG_FD_203629 | JGI IMG/M metagenome (GOLD analysis project Ga0315312, IMG submission 203629) | Freshwater sediment microbial communities from Lake Towuti, South Sulawesi, Indonesia - TDP7 | ecosystem: Environmental > Aquatic > Freshwater > Lake > Sediment | place: Indonesia: South Sulawesi... | reverse complement strand
CTTTACTTTGGCTTCGCATAATTCATTACTTCCTTATACGCAAAGTTTCGTTCTGGCCTGCTGGTTAGGCTTTGGCCAGGCTGGATTGTCCAGCTTGCTCACATCAGCTTTGCTTGGCACACTCATAATAAACCTTCCTTTCTGCCATCGCGCAAATAACGCAGCTAAAACAATAAGACTTGACTTTTTAATTTGGATTTCCTCCAAAGTTTTTCTTAATAATTTGAATTTTAATACAAAAGTGGCTAATTTAGCAAGGATTTTTTCAGATTTTCTACTTAACTGGAATTTTTCAGAGGAAAATTTTCAATGCCATAAGGCATGGCTTACGCCATACGAAGAGCACCGGAGCAAGTGGTCGGCTGCAGCAAGTTATTAGCCCAAGATGTTATTATAGTCAGAGTGACTGCCTATCCAGAACCATAAAAGTCCTTGCGGAACTTCAACTGCAAGCGCACGATAATAAAGACTAACTCGAACCGACCTGTATTTGCCACTTTTCTTAAAATGTAGCGATGGATGACGAGGATTGGATTTTAGAAGTTTAAAATTCTTGTCAGCGAGCTCTTGAACAGTCGCTGGAAGCCTTCGATAACAAGCCCAAAATTCAGGTGAAGCAAAATGCGTCAAAGTTTCTTGCTCCTTCCGGCTCGGTGAGCAGCGATAGCTTTCTCTGCCAGCTTGTCGAGCCTGCCCGAACGGATATCTTTTTCGATCTGACGGTCCCACTGCTGGGAGTCAAACTCATGGAACCACTCTCGAAAAATTACAAGCTCTGCTTGACCAAGTTTTTTAATTTCTCTCTCAAGCTTTTCAACTTTAGTCATATCTCAGCACCTCCTTTACATCCCATAATTTTCTATCACCAAATATCTATCAGTTTAGCAATATGATATTACATAAAAGGAAGATTTTCAAGAAAAACTTATGTTTTTAATCTTAAAAGCAGCTTAGCCCGCATATTTAACCGCCGAGTTCGCAGAGAGCGCAGAGGTGTTTGTAATATAAAGAATTATGTCGACATCTGAAAATTGTCGACAAAAACAGTCTGTATTTAATATTGTGCGACTGCGATTGTATAACAATTTACATACCCGCCTGCCCAGAGACTCGTTCGGCGTGCAGGACTTATTGACAAACAAAAACATATAAACATTATTTCTCTGCGACCGAAGCCGCCTCTGCGGTTAATGAATCATTCAGGTTAGGCTCTGGACTTGCCGCCGGAGACGTTAATAACAGTTCCGTGAATATAGCTACTACGGTCAGAGGCCAAAAAGCACACCACGTCGGCAACCTCGCTGAGCTTGCCGCTCCTTCCCAGCGGGATGGATAATTTTTTGTAGCCTTCCCGCAGCTTCTCAACGGAGATTCCCCTGGCATAAGCCAAAGCCCTTTCATATTCGGGTGACCGCAGAGCCGTCGCTTCTATAATCCCTGGAGCTATACCAACAACCCTGATATTATATCGTCCCAGCTCTTTAGCCCATGAGCGTGTAAGGGAATAAATGGCAGCCTTGGTAGCGGCATAGACGCTCTGGCCTTCAGAACCCTCCAGGCCGGACTCGGAGGTTACATTGACTATAACACCACCACTGCCTGATTTAATCATAATCCGGGCAACCGCCTGGGCACAAAGAAAGTATCCTTTCTGATTTATGCTGACTACCTTATCCCAGATTTCCTCGGTTAACTCTTCTTTAGCCGCCGGGTCGACAAGCAAACGCGGAATAAGAACTCCCGCATTATTGACCAGAATATCAATCTTATCAAAAGCATCGAGAGCCTTCTTGACCATAGCGTCAACGCTTGTTTTATTAGCCACATCTGTTCTGGCAGCAATCGCCTCTGCGTGGAATTTGTCTTTTAACATGGCAGCCGTTTGTTCAGCACCTTTTTCATTTACATCGGCCACAACAATCCTCGCACCGACCTCGGCTAACCTTTCGCAGACAGCTTTGCCAATTCCAGAAGCGCCTCCGGTAACGATTGCCACTTGTCCTTCCAGATTAAGCCAACTCATTGAATTTCATCTCCAAAATAAATTGTTTTTCCAAACCTACTACTGGTCTGTAACACGATAAATGTGTGGTGGTTACCGGCTCCAAACCATCCCCAAGCTCGTCCCGATTTTTCGGGACTCGCTTGAGGCTGCCACCCAGACTTACGATTTGAGGGACCGTCATTCCGAGCGGAGCGAAGCGGAGTCGAGGAATCTGTTTTCAATAGACCCCTCGACTTCTCTCGGGGTGACACCCTATCATAAAATAGCAATCCATCAATACAACTGTCACAAAACACTACAGGCTAATCATAGCTTTGATTACGCCATCGCGATACTCGGCGACCATATCGAAGGCATCCTGGGTTCGTTCGAGTTCGAACCTGTGCGTTATCATAAAATCGACATCAATTTTGCCGGAGGCTATCAAATCAATCGCTGTCTGCGTGCATTTGTTTTGTCTCCTGATGTTTATGAGCGTCAATTCCTTTCTGCGTATCTTGTCAATGCTAAATGATACCCTCTCGCAGAGCGGAATGCCGACCAGCATCAATCGGCCGCCCGGCTTAAGCAATTCAACGGCCTGGTCGAGTGTATCCTGCTCGCCTGCGCATTCGTAGACGATGTCTACACCCAGCGGTTCCCGCTGAAGCACCGCCTTTACAATATCCTGACTTTCCGGGTTTCCGGCCCAGACGGCGCCGTTTCTTGCGGCGATTTCCACACGATAGTCCAACTTGTCGGTCATATAAATTGCTTCTGCGCCCTGCGCCTGTGCCGCAGCCATACAACTCAGGCCTATGGGGCCGGAGCCTAAAATCGCAACCTTTGCATTCTTTTTAATCTGCGATTGCTTGACGGAATATACACCTATAGCTAACGGCTCGCACAATGCAGCCTGCTCAAGAGTAATTGTTCCTTTAGTCGGGAAGCAGCTCTCCTGCGGCATAACGATATACTCACATAAACAGCCGCCGCCCTCTCCCGGCGTGCCCAGAAAGCGCAGATTGTAACAGGTGTTTTCTCTGCCCTGCCTGCACTGAGCACATTCGTGGCACGACACAGCCGGCTCGACCACAATACAATCGCCGGCTTTGACGCGTGTAACTGCACTGCCAACAGCCTTAACCGTCGCGGAGCATTCGTGGCCGATTATGAAGGGATACTCGACAATCTGCGAGCCGATTTTGCCGGTCTGGTAGTAGTGCACATCCGAGCCGCAGATACCCACCTTTTCGATTTTTAATAGGACATCGGTTTCTTTTTTTAGAGCCGGCTCCGGCACATTCCTAAGCTCCATCTGCCTCAAACCCGTTAGCACAACAGCCTTCATATAATCTCTCCGGAAAAATACGCTCCTGCTGTCGAGGATTAGTAATGTAAAGCGAGCTCCATTTTTTTTCAACGGCAGAATATTATCTTCTTATATCAAACATATATGTTTTCTGCCATAATTACTTCACAGGAATCAGCTTTATTTCAAAAAGTTTCGGCCAAAACTTTCCGGTCACAAATAACCGTCCACTTTTTTGGTCGTACGCAATACCGTTGAGAACATCCTCATACTCAGTGCGGTCCTGCCTGGGTAAGAGCCCTTTCATATCTATCCAGCCGGTTACTCGGCCTGTCTTGGGCTCGATTCTGGCGATGCGGTCAGTGCCCCAGACATTAGCATAGATTTGGCTTTCGACGTATTCGAGCTCATTAAGGTTCCACAGGGGAACATTGCGGTCATATACTATAATCCGGCTGACTTGCTCAAAGGTCTCAGGGTCCAAAAAATACAACGTTGGTGTGCCGTCACTGGTAATCAGATGCGTGCCGTTGTGTGTAATGCCCCAGCCCTCGGCCGGGTAATTGAATTTTCTCAACAGCTCGAAGGTGTCTTTGTTGTAAACAAAGCCGACGTGTTCCTTGTACGTCAACTGAATGATATTGTCCCGGTAAATGGTAATGCCTTCGCCGAAAAACTCGGGCGATAGTTTGTGCATTTTCAAGATGTTGCCCGTCTCTAACTCGACTTTGCGCAACGTCGAACGCCCTGGAAGTCCTGTTCCTTCATATAAAACGCCATTTTCGATAACCAACCCCTGCGTGAAAGCTTTTGGGTCATGGGGATAAGTTTTAACGACTTTATATGTGTAATCTACGGCTGTTTCAGAGTTCTTTGTGTCTGAGCAGCCGGTAATCGTTAGCAAGGATGCCAACGCAATTAAAGCGATTCTCGATGCCCGATTCTCGATACTCGATATTAAACAAGTATCAAGTATCCCGTATCGAGTATCCATTCTAAACCAATTAAACATTGAACCTGAAATTAATGACGTCACCGTCCTGAACAACGTATTCTTTTCCTTCGAGGCGAATCTTTCCGGCTGCTTTGAGGGCCTTTTCACTGCCAAGTGCTTTCAGGTCGTCAAAGACAAAGGTTTCCGCCCTAATAAAACCTCTTTTAATGTCGCTGTGCACCTTGCCCGCCGCATCAAGGGCCACGGTGCCCCGCTTTATGGGCCAGGCACGCAGCTCATCGGAGACAACCGTAAGAAAGCTGACGTAACCCAGCGCCGAATAGCAGCTTTTGACAAACTTACCTGCCGCCGGCTCGGTAATACCCAAATCAGCCATGAATTCCGCCCTGCTGTCAGCGTCCAACTGTGCCAATTCATATTCCAGCTTGGCACAAATTGTAATAACAGGTACGGCACCGCTAATGCGGTCAGTAAAATCGAACTTCTCATTCAACTGAGCCTCGCCAACATTTACCGCAACTGCAATTGGCTTTAAGGTCAAGAATCCGAGGGACTTAATCATCTCACGTTCGGCATCATTTTCGATAGCCGAGCTAATCGGCTTTTCTGATTCGATTGCCTCCTGCAATTTTTTTTGCAGGGCCAGCTCCGCCTTATCGTGCGCCTGCGTTTTGGAGGGTTTATGGACTTGCTTTTCAAGATTCTCGATGCGAGTGGCAACAAGCTCTAAATCGGCAAGCAGCAGCTCGGTCTGCAACTGGGTTAAATCACCGGCTGGATTTACGCTGTTTCGATAAGCCGGCACCGCCGGATTTTCAAATGCCCGCACCACTAAAACAAGCAAATCAACGGTTCTAATCTGGTTAATCAGCCGTCTGGCTGCGGCCCTGCCATGCTCATCAGTAAAGTTAAAGCCCGGCAGGTCAAGGCAGTCGATTGTCGCATAGGTTGTCTTCTTGGGCTTGTAGTACTGGGTCAGCCAATCGAGCCTTTCATCCGGTACCGATACAATAGCCTCTTCGATAGCTGTCGCACCGACCGGCGGAATCGCCTTGCCGCTTAAGGCCGCCAGAATAGTACTCTTGCCGGATTGCAGCAGACCAAGAAGTGCTACCTTCATATTTTTCCTTTTTGTTTCTTGCCAAAGATTACAAAGATTTTTGTTTATTATTGTTTTCTGTGTTAATCCGTGAAATCTGTGGCTAATATCTTTTTATCTCTGTGCACCTCTGTGTTCTCTGTGGCTAATATCTTTTTATCTCTGTGCACCTCTGTGTTCTCTGTGGCTAATATCTTTTTATCTCTGTGCACCTCTGTGTTCTCTGTGGCTTTTCACTCTCTTTATATACGCTGTTTCCATAGCAGTCATAGGCCACAATAGCTGGGAAATCAACTACCTGAAGTTTTCTTATGGCTTCTGTGCCGAGGTCCTCGTAGGCGATTACTTCTGCGGCAATAATACGTTGCGAGAGTAGCGCCCCCGCCCCGCCGATAGTAGAAAGATGGACTGCACCGTATTTTTTCAGGGCCGCTCTTACTTCATCGCCCCGATAGCCCTTTCCGAGCATTGCCTTGAGACCTTTTGCGATTAGCTTCGGGCTGAAAGGGTCCATTCTCGATGAGGTGGTTGGGCCGGCTGCGCCGATTACCCTGCCTGGCGGGGCAGGCGTGGGGCCGCAGAAATAAATAATCGCTCCTTCAAGCTCGAATGGCAGCTCATCCCCTGCTTCTATCGATTCGCACAATCTTTTATGCGCCATATCCCGCGCAGTATAGAGCACGCCGTTGATAAGGACTTCGTCGCCCGCCCTCAACGAACGCACATCCGCTTCAGTCAAAGGCGGCTGTAATATCTGGAACTTATGCACAAATGTCTATCCTTATTAGGCTATCTCTTGAGCTTTAACAAAAACAACTGGACGCCCACACTTTATTATAGAATTTACTGATACCTGCGTTTTGGAGTATTTAATGAACAAATACAGGCATTAAAGCAGGAGCATTCAAACTACTGTATGCAAACTATGTTTGCGGATAGATTTTCAAATGCAAAGCCATCATGTTAGCAGTGTTAATGAACACTTGTATGAATTCTCCAAACTGGATCTCTTCCGATCCTTCACGTGTTGGAGAAAGAAGAAAACGACCTGGTTCCTGAAATCGTCTAAGATGATACGTATCTTGATAGACTTTATCCAGTGCTCGTTTTGCCGCCCTGCTCCGATGGGCGATATAGTTCCTAATTAAGAAAAACTCATCAATTCTCTTACGTCCAGGTGCTTTTGAAAATGGATCATTTTCTGGTGTTAATATCTTTTGGGCATCATCAGCCAATCGCCGGAAATCAAGATAACGATAACCTAAAATTAGGACAGTACAAAGTTCCTTCGAGGGACGCTTGGGCAGCTTTACTCCAAGAAATTTTGAGTATTGAGACGTATCCTGCTTAAGGCACAAGGCAAAAAGATCGTTAATAAATGTCTCCCAAGTGGCGCATATCTTCAAAACAAAAGATTCGTACACCTCGCACCTCTCGCTGATATATAGTTTTTTACAGCTTTTCTCCAGAAGTTTTATATACCAGTTTATCTGATCGAAGAAGTCATTAAATACTTGTATCAAATCGTCTTTCATGACAATCTACGTTTGGAGAAAGAATAAACTCATAATAAAACAAAGGCTATCTATTGAGTTTACTTCTCATCTCTTCATTCACGGATTTTCTTCCCAACTTGACTTCAGCCACATCTCTTCCATAAACATCTTTTGCTTTAGTATATACCTTCACTTTCTCACCCTGTATCATCTCCCTTAATTGCTTAGTAGCCTTTGCTCCAAGTTTGGTACCTTTTTCGGGAGCATCAACCCCAGCGAGTCTAACAGACCTTTTACGCGATGCTGTTAGGAAGGTATCACCATCGATTACTCTGGTTACGGTTTCTTTTCTCTTAGCCATCATTCTCTCCTTTACACAAGTGACCGAAACTATTCACTATAAGTATTTTAACATACTCTTGCCAGCCTGCAACTTTTTAATAAGGATTTTGTCTGTTTATTAGGTTTAAATTTGATGTTGCTAATGGATGGTGTGTGATATAATATTTTTGTCATGGCTAAATATCCGATATTTCTTGAACTGGGCGGTCGGCGTGTGGTCGTCGTGGGCGGAGGGGCTGTGGCGGTCCGAAAAGCTCAGGCCCTGCTGGCCGCCGGCGCCAGGCTGGTAGTAGTGGCTGAACGCAGCGACGATATGCTGACGGCTCTGTGCACCGACAGCGGCGCCGAACTAATAAAATCCAGATATTCCAAGGATTACCTTGTAGGAGCATTGCTTGCCATAGCTGCAACGAATAACCATCAACTCAATAAACAGATTTATAAGGATTGTCAGGAACTGGAGATTTTGTGCAACGTCGTTGACGAGCCGCAGCTTTGTGATTTTTTTGTGCCGGCCGTTGTCAAACGCGGCAGCCTGCAGATAGCCATCGGTACCGAAGGGCATTATCCTGCCTATTCCGGCCATATAAGAAAGAAGCTGGAAAAGGTTTTCACGGAAAAGCACGGCCAATTTCTCGCTGAGCTGGAGACACTGCGAAAACAGATTATCAAAAACGTGCCGGACCAGGCCGACCGTAAAGCCCTGTTAGGGGAACTGGTTGATGATAAGTCGTTCGAATATTTCCTTGAAAATGGGCCGGCTCAGTGGCGAATCTTCGCTGAGGGACTTATCGATAGATTTCAGCCCGCGAGGCAGTGACATATCAAGCTTTGATTTTGTCAATTACTATTTGCAGGTACTTCTGGCGGTGGCCTATACGCTTACTGCTGCTCTTGCGTTTGCGCATGTACATGGGATAAAGCTTTTTGCCCTTCACGACAGCGTCTTGGGCTGTCGTTTTAAATGAGGCAATAACCTTTGCACCTTCAATATATGGTGTGCCGATTTTGACTTTTTCACCATCACTTAGAAACAAAACCTTATTCAGCTCTATCGTCTTGGCATCTGGCGCAGCGTCGGTCAGTTCGATATTCAAATAATCACCTTCGACTACCTTATATTGCTTTGAGCCTTGTTCAATTACTGCATACATTCTGAAAAACTCCTGATTGCTGCACGTTCAAAAAACCATATAGAAGGAAATATTCTACGCATTGGCCTTTTTTTGTAAAGCAAATTATCAGATATTTTTGTGTCCTATCGCCGAAAATGAAGCTAAAATTTCAGCCTATAGTTTAATCAGGGAGTGGTTTTATGCAGATAGCAATGATACAGGACAAAATGATACCAACAGAAGAGCTTGAAGCGGTTTATCTTGACCGTGGAACATTCTTCGGCGACGGAGTTTACGAAGTGGTGCGAAGCTACAACGGCAAAATTTTTGCCCTTGAAGAACATCTGCAAAGATTGGCCAACAGCCTGGCCGGGATTGAAATAGCCAGCGTGGATATCGACCAGATTCGCTCCAGGATTCACAAGGCTTTCAACGCCGCCGGTATTTCCAACGCCAAAATATATTTTCACATTACCCGAGGTTCGGCACCGCGAAACCACGTGGGCGATGCTAACTTAAAGCCTAATTTTTTCCTGACCGTCACAGAGTTAGATGACGATACAGAAGCGAAGACGAAAGGCATAGCGGTATCGACCCATCCAGATTGGCGATGGAAAAGGTGTGACATAAAGTCATTGAATCTATTACCCAATGTCCTCGCCCGGCAGGACGCCATGAAAAAGGGCTGTGCCGAGGCGATACTTGTTGATGAGGCCGGCCTTATAACCGAAGGGGCCGCTTCAGCATTTTTTGCAATCGCCGGACGCACACTGCAAACCGCCCCCCTTACAGCAAATATCCTACCTTCCATCACTCGCAAATTCGTGATTAAAGCGGTTAAGAATATCGGATTAGAAATCCTCGAAAAATCGTTAACGCCACAGCAGGCATACCGTTCGGATGAGCTTTTTATTGCAGCGACTACCAAAGACATTGTTGCTGTGGTAAGATTCGACGACAAGCTCATCGGGGATGGTAAGCCCGGCAAATATACGAAATTGCTCGCCCAGGAATTCCACTCATTCACTGTATAAAACTTTCGAATCTGTAAAAAAGATATGTTAGACGAGACAAGCCTTCTGTCCGATGGTGCAGCGATGCCGTCACCTGTCAGGCTCCGGTAACGAGCTCATCCAATCCGGCCATACAGGCAAAGGAGCCATGACATCAAAATCGCGATTCCACTTGAGCCTCCACAGAGATTTCAACCTTACCCTTTGGGTAGACCAGTCCAAGAAGATAATATTGATGGCCTGGCCGTGGCGGTTGAGGCAGAACCGTTTCATGTTATGCACAAAGGAAGCGTGCCATTCACCCTCGAATTCGGGAGGATCGTCAGTATAGTGCGGAGCTCCACCGACCCAGAGGCAATCCGCAAAAGCCGGTATGTATACGGCGCCGGCAACATTCTTGCTCCTCCAGTTCATCGTTGTAGGATGGCCCCATTGGGCATCCATACTCGGAGCGGGATTAAAGAGAAACTCGTTGATGCCATAGCTACCGACAAATTCGTCCCGCTCCCAGGTTGTGAAGGTACTGCCCCAATGACCTGTGCCTGGGTGTTCGTTCCTCGTTGCTACTGGGCAAAAGCGCATTTCGTCTTCTTTGTAATATTGGCGGGCCGGCTCCATCCATTCGAAATAGCTGCCGCCGGAACCTGACATAAAATAGCCGTTATTATCCTCGGTATAGAAATGCAGCACGAGCCCCCATTGCCGAAGGCGCGATTCACAGACAATAGACTTAGCCTGATTTCTCACTTTGGCCATGGCGGGCATGAGCAGCGCCAAGAGCAAAGCTATGATAGAAATCACCACCAAAAGCTCTATTAGCGTAAACCCGCCATCCATCTGACAGGTAAAGGGCTGTCGTTTCGCTATCATGGCCTAATCCTCCTTCTTACCCAAAAAAGCTGTCCAGAATTTTCCATATATGCCGTTTCCAATAAATAAGTTTAACTTTTTGATTGAACAGCCTGCTCAGACCCCTGCCTTTTACCAGATTGCAAAATCCCTCGCGAATTTCCACCCGATTTCAAATTTTCTGACAGATTCTACCTTAACGCAGCGGCAAAAACAACAAAAAAAACACTCACCAGCCTATGCGCCTCATTTTCGCGTACTTAAGGTTTGGCTTGGGCACTATTTGCAGAACCCCGCACGATGCTCTTTGGATATCTCAAAAAAATAATATTTTTTTGTTGACTGTATGGTTATTTGACCATATATTGTAATACTACTACGCTGCTTGATAAGAACTTTATATGTTTAGAAATACGAAGCACGAAATCCGAAATTCTAAACAAATTCAAAATTCAAAGCACTAATGACCAAAACTAAGAGGCTGTAACAAAATGAACTCGGAAGTTGCTCAATGGGTCTGGATTCCCGCTTTCGGGCCTGTTGCTAAACAGGAGATTGCTTCGTCGCTTCGCTCCTCGCAATGACACAAAGTTCGTTTTCCGGTCATTGCGAGGCCACCTAAGGTGGCCGTGGCAATCTCAAGGACATACAGAGCAGTTTAGCAACAGGCCCTTTCGCGGGAATGATATATAGGCAAAGTTCTTTTTGTTAGACGCTATAAAAAAGCAGAGCCTGTTTTGAACATTTGAAAGGGCGGTTATGGAACCGCTAACAGAAAAACAGCAAAAAGTGCTCAGGTTTATCGAGAAACGGCTGCAAGATAATAAGCCACCGAGTCAAAGGGAGGTGGCTGAGCACTTCGGCCTTGCTCAAAATGCAGCTTATCAGCTTATCAATTATCTCAAGGAAAAGGGATATTTGGTGGATTTAGGCAGCCATCGAGGACTTAGGCTATCGAAGGAATATCTTGAAAAGAAAAGCCAAACCGTCGGCATTCCAATCGTAGGTAGAGTGGCAGCGGGTGAGCCGATATTAGCTGAAGAAAATATTGAAGGATACTTAGACCTGAACGACTCGTTCGGCCAGTCTGAAGATACATTTATTCTAAAGGTTGTCGGCGACAGTATGGTTGATGAAGGTATTATGGATGGTGATTTTGTAGTGGTTAAGCCTTCCTCGAAAATTGAAAACGGCCAAATCGGTGTGGTGCTCGTGGAAGATGAGGCCACCGTTAAGAAAATATATATCCAGCGCGGCCGGATAGCACTCGAACCGGCGAACAAAGCGGCAGGATATAAAACCAAATACATAAAACGAGGCAGCGAAAACGTTCGTATAATCGGTAAAGTAATAAGCTGCTTGCGAATGCTGTGAACCCCGCCCACAGGATGGGCGTACGTCTTTAGCCATGTGTGGCTTTAAATGGCCGTCCTTATGGAGATTCGTTTATCGGTTGCGCTGCTCGTTTCGTCTATCGTCATACGTTCAACACAACCGATACGAGTTGCGCAACCGCAACCCTACAACGATTGCGTGGCAGCCTCAAAGCCGAAGGCTTTAGGGAAGATTTTTTCCTGGCTAAACACATGCGGATGGGCGGGATGAATAGGAGTAACGATGTCTGGTCAGATTTACATAGGCATAGCAGGCTGGTCTTATCCGGACTGGAAGGGAATAGTATATACAAGCCCAAAGGTCGACCAGCTTGAGTATGTAAGCAGGTTTGTGGACTGTTTGGAGATTAACAGCACTTTTTACCGGCCGCCCTTTGAGAAAACCACAAAGTCATGGCTTGAGAAAACTTCTAAACGCCGAGATTTTTTCTTCACGGCGAAGCTGCACCGGAGCTTCACTCACGAAGGCAAGAGCGATGCGGAAATCGTAAGATATTTTCATAAAGGTTTTGAACCTTTTCTCGAAGCGGGCAAGCTAAAGCATTTGTTGATTCAATTCAGATACGACTTTGACGACACCAATAACAATCGACGACATCTAACTGAGATAGTAAGAAATTTTTCCGATGCGTTCAGCTTGGTGGTAGAGGTTAGGCACAGGTCCTGGCAAATGCCGGATGCGCTGGATTTCCTGGAGCAGCTTGGGGTTTCGGTGTGCAACCTGGATTATCCGACTACCTGGAACTCATTCGACATGCAGCAATGCACCGTAGGCAGAAACGGCTATTTCAGAATGCACGGCAGGAACGTGGAAAAATGGTTCAGCAAGGCGAGCAGGGACGAAACTTATGACTATTACTACAATGAAGATGAGCTTACTGAAATAAAGCAGAGGGTCAGTGAATTAGCCAAAGCGTTTGAAACGCTCACTGTTATCGCCAATAATCATTATCGAGGTGCTGAGCTTGCCAATGCACTTGAACTAAAGGCGCTAATCAGCGGCCAAAAGCAATACGTTCCAGAGGGCCTTTTGAAAACTTATCCGAATCTGGCAAGGATTGCCTTGAACCAATGACAGTATGAACACCAAAGTCCAGACACTTTGTATACCGGATTTATCAGCAAAGTCTCAGCGGTCTTTGTTTGAGGCCGGAGTACCAGCGGGATTCCCATCGCCGGCTGGTGATTATGAGGAAGATAAGCTCGACTTGAACAGGTACTTGATTAAAAATCCGGCAGCGACATTTTTTGTAAGGGTTGCCGGCTATTCTATGATAGGGGCTGGAATTCACTCGGGTGACCTTCTGGTAGTCGACCGCAGCCTTGAACCGAGAGACAAAAGCGTGGTGATTGCGGTCGTAGATGGTGAGCTGACCGTCAAAAGAATCAGAATAGGGAAAAAGAAAATAACTTTAGAGCCGGAAAACGAGAACTACTCCGTTCAGCAAATCACCGAAGATACCGACTTTCAGGTCTGGGGGATAGTTACCAACGTGATACACGCATTATGAAAGAATTATTTGCACTTGTAGATTGTAACAACTTCTATGTCTCATGTGAGCGGGTATTCAGCCCGAGGCTGGAAGGCAAGCCGGTAGTTGTATTATCAAACAACGATGGCTGTGTTGTGGCCCGCTCAAATGAAGCAAAGGCACTGGGTATAGGTATGGGGGTTCCCGCCTTTGAAGTTGAGGATATTATAAGAAAAAATGGCGTTGAGGTCTTCTCGTCAAACTATGCCCTTTACGCCGATATGTCCAGCCGGGTTGTGGAAACCCTGTCGGCTTTTACTCCCGATATAGAGGTATATTCAATTGACGAGGCTTTTTTGAACCTTGGCCACCGGCAGGCGAGCCTTGATGGTTTCAGTTGTTCTTTGACGTGTTACGGCCGAAAGATACGGCAAACTGTCAAACAGTGGACGGGCATGCCGGTAACTGTAGGTATAGCCCGGACAAAAACTCTGGCGAAAATAGCCAATAGAACCGCCAAAAAATCTGCCTGCACCTGTGTTGGCCTCGACACAGGTGACGCAGGCACAGGTGCTAAGGCAAACGGAGTACTGGACCTGACTGATTCTGCTTATCTGGACAAGGTTCTGGCCGAGACTGCGGTAGAGAAAGTGTGGACGGTAGGGCTCAAAACAGCCCTGCAATTAAAAGGCGCAGGTATCAAAACCGCCCTTGCCCTCCGGGATGCAGATATTGGCTGGGTTAGACAGAAATTCGGAGTGGTAGGGGTGAGAACTGTTTATGAGCTACGTGGTATTAGCTGTTATCCGCTGGAGCAAAATCCCCCCACTAAAAAATCGATTACGGTATCACGTATGTTTGGCAGGCCGGTGGAATCCATCGAAGAGTTAAAAGAAGCCGTTTCAAGTTACGCATCAAGGGCGGGGGAGAAGTTAAGAGCAGAGGGTTTAGCTGCCGGTCTAATGACGGTTTATGTTACGACCAGCCGTTTTATCGAGAATAGATATTTCAATTCTCATACTGTTGAGTTCGCTGCCGCCACCAGCAACACGATAGAGCTGATTCGCAACGCCCGCCAATGTATCGACAGGTTATATCGTAAGGGCTGTGCATTTAAGAAATGCGGGATTATACTCAACGGTCTTGTGCCTGAAAACCGGATTCAAGAATGTCTGTTCGACAACGTTGACAGGTTAAAATCACAACGGCTGATGAGGGTAATAGATGCCATAAACACCAGATTAAACAGCCCGTTGCAGTGGGCAGCGGAAGGCTTAGGGCAATCGTGGAAGGTTAGATTCAAAAGACGTTCCAATCGATATACAACCTGCTGGGATGAACTTGCTGAAGTAGTGTAGCGTGACAATTACGCCCCTCGATGATGTCCGTTTGGCGTACGACGTCCCGTGGACCCATCCCACGCCTGTAAGAAATTTTTTCTTGACTTTCTCAGGAAAATGTGCTCTTTTAGATATGATTTATCTATAATTTCTTCTTAGTGTCTGGTTGAACTAAGCGAAGGCTTTTAGAGTATTGCTCCAAACGCTAACGGAGCGAGGGTGGATAAGCGTTGATTGAGCGAGCATCGAAGACCATGCAGGATGACCAAAAGACCAAAGCGGAATTACTACAAGAGCTGGATAGTCTGCACAGTCGTGTTTCTAAACTCACGCAAGTAGAAGAGAAACTCAAACAATACCAATTTATGGTAGAATCTGCATACGATGTCATCTTCTTTAAGGACCTGAAAAGCCGATACGTCATTGCCAACAACAAAACTTTAGAGGCTTTTGGATTATCCCGTGAGCAAGTTATTGGAAAGAACGACTATGAGATAATGCCAAATAAAGATGAAGCCCAAAAAAATATTGAAGACGACAACATTGTTTTCAAGACAGGCAAGCTGACAAAAATTACTAAACACATGACCAGCACAGACGGAAAAGAACGCTGGTTTCAAGCTATAAAGGTTCCACAGTTTGACGAAGAGGGAAAGATTATCGGCCTGATTGGCATTGCCCGTGACATCACCGAGTGCAAGAAAGCCGAAGGAGAACTCAGGGAGTCCGAGGAAAGATACCGTACTTTGTACGAGACAATCAAAGACGGAATGGCAGGCGGGCCCATGGACGGACGCATACTTGAGTGTAATCAAGCTCTTGCAGACATGCTTGGCTATTCCAAGGCCGAATTGCGCAATCTAACCTATCAAGAAATAACCCCAGAACGCTGGCACCAGATGGAAGCTAAGATTGTTGAGGAACAAATCTTAAAAAGAGGCTATTCCGACGAATACGAAAAGGAGTACATAAGAAAAGATGGAACGGTGTTTCCAATATCCGCCAGGGTATGGCTGAGGAAAGATAAAGACGGAAAACCCGTGGGGATGTGGGGGATAGTCCGTGACATAACCGAGCGCAAACGAGCGGAAGAAGCGCTGAAGGAAAGTGAACACCAGAAAAAAGCCATTCTTGATAGTACTCCTGACCTTGCGTGGTTGAAGAACAAACAAGGCGTATATATTGCTGCAAACGAGCCGTTGTGCAAGGCATTTGGTGTGAAACTTGAGGATTTGGTCGGCAAGACAGATTTTGACATTTCGCCGGAGGACTTAGCCAAAAAATATAGAGCTGACGACGAAAAGGTTATGAAGTCCGGCAAGCGCAAGCGCATAGTGGAACAGTGGGGAAAGAAAAAAGGTAAAAGAATATGGATAGAGACGATCAAAACCCCGATTTACAATGACAGTGGGGAGCTTATAGGTACCAGCGGTATCGCACGCGACATCACCGAGAGCAAGAAGGCCGAGCAAGACCTACAGGCTAAGACAGCTATTCTTCAAAATATTATCTCCAATATTCCGTATTATGTTTTCTGGAAAGATAAGAATTCGATTTATCTCGGGTGTAATGATAATTTTGCGAAACTGGCAGGCGTTGAAAAAATAGACGATATCATCGGAAAAACCGATTACGATTTGCCTTGGAAGAAAGAAGAGTCTGATTTCTACAGGAAAATTGACAAAGAGGTTATAAGTAAGGGTAAGCCAATATTAAACATAGAGGAACCGGTACATCCTGGCCAGGGCATGGCAGCAACGCTTTTAACGAGTAAGGTTCCACTACGAAATGAGGATGGGGAAATTACCGGTATCCTGGGTATTTTCACAGACATCACCGAGCGCAAGAAGGCAGAGGAGGCATTAAAGGAGAGTGAGGAAAAATTTAGAAACCTTGCAGAAGAATCACCAAATATGATTTTCATCAACAAGAAAGGGCGAATAGTATATGTGAATAAGAAATGCGAAGAGATTATGGGGTATACAAAGCGGGATTTTTACTCACCAGATTTTGATTTTCTTTCTTTGATTTCGCCGGAGCAAACGGATTTAGCAAGGTCGTCTTTTGAGATACACATGAGTGGTAAAGATGTCTCTCCACACGAATATGGACTTATCACAAAACAGGGAAAAAGGATCGAGACGTTAGTTGCCACAAAACTAATACCTTACGACGGAGAAAATGCCATTTTAGGGATAATAACTGACATGACCGAGCACAAAAAGGCTGAGGAGCAAATAAGAAGACTAAGTTCTGCAGTTGAGCAGTCGATTGACGGCATAGCAGTAGCAATAGGTGATTTGGAACCAAGACTGGTATATGTGAACGAGGCTTTTGCCCGGATGCACGGTTATACACCTAAAGAAATGATTGGAATGCCAACTGCGAAATTACATAACCAGGAGCAGATGAGCGAATATAAGACGCGAATAAACCAGCTAATAACAGAGGGTTCCACAGAAGGTGAAATAGGGCACGTTAGAAAAGATGGAACAGCTTTTCCAACTTATATGTATATCACTTTATTGAAAAATGAGGAGGGCAAAACCACAGGAAGTTTGGCAGTCACACGCGACATTACCGAGTCCAAGCAAAGAGAAAAGGAGCTCAATCTATACCGCGAGAAAATGGCCCGGGCTGAACAACTGGCCTCACTGGGAACCCTAAGCGCAACTTTGGCTCATGAGCTGACCCAGCCTCTGACAGTTGTCAATCTGTCGATTGAAAACGCACTGGCGAAGCTGGAAACGATGCCTTCTGCAGCTGCCGTCATAAAAAATATCGAGGACAGTCTAACCGAGGTCTCGAATATCACTTCAATAGTCAACCGGTTTCGCAATTATGCCAGGAGGTCCACGAAAAGAATTGTCAGTGAAGTAGATTTGAAGGCCGTTGCTGAGAGAACCGTGCAGTTGTTAAGTGCAAGTGCCCGGCAGGGGAGGGTGACCTTACGCCTCGAAGGAATGGACAAGCTGCCGCATATATACGCAAGCGAGAAAGACATAGAGCAGCTATTTTTTGCGCTGGTTGAGAACGCCGTACAAGCAGCCGACGGCAAAAAGGATCGGCGGCTTATTATCGACGGCGATGTAAAAGAAGAACGTATTGAGCTGCGATTCTGCGACGACTGCGGCGGTATTGCGCCGGAAAATCTCGATAGGATTTTTGAGCCGTTTTTCACGACCCGGCCTGCGGGTGAAGGGACAGGTCTGGGGCTTTGCATTGTGCAGGATGTTGTCGCGCGAGCCGGCGGAAAGGTCCGCGTCGAAAGCGAACATGGTAAAGGTTCAACTTTTTTCGTTACCTTGCCTATCAATAAAGGGGGGCAGTCCTAACCGATGAGAAAAAAAAGAAAGAAACAACAGAAACACCGTGTCTTTTTTGTCGACGATGAGCCGGGGATAAGGGACGTAGTCGGCGAGGCTCTTAAGACATCCGGCTTTGAAGTTAGCTGCTTTTCCAGTGCAGCCGATTGCCTCGAACGATTGCGCTCTCGAACGTGCGATTTGCTTATTACCGATGTGAAGATGCCGGATATGGACGGTATAGAGTTGCTGAACGAAACCCAACGCTTCGCGCCCTGGATGCCAGTTTTGCTTGTGACAGGTTACGGCGATGTACCGATGGCCATCTCGGCATTTAAGGCGGGTGCTGTGGATTTTGTCGAAAAACCGCTGGACAAAAAAACTTTGCTGTCGGCTATTGAGGCGGTACTAAAGCGAATTCATCCCTCTGACCCGATTTTGGGCATATCGCTTACCAGGACAGAAAAGAGGGTCTTGCGTTTAATTTTGGACGGCAAGACCAACAAGGAAATTGCCTCTTTCTTCGGCCGTGCTGTAAAGACCATCGAGGTGCATCGCTGTCATATTATGCGAAAGCTCGGCGTCGGCAATGCGGTCGACCTGGTTAAGCGAGCCGCAGTGATGGGGCTGGTTGAAATGCCCGCAAATGAATAATATCGTAAGGTCAAATGATTCGTTGGACGGTTGCGCAACTCCCTGCCCGTCCGGCAGGCGGGGTTTCGTCTAACGTCAAACGTTAAACGCAAGCCTTCTCCGCCGTAGTGGCTACGAAGGCCAGGCCGACACCAGCCGCGCAAGGGCAAGCCTATTCCGTCATAGCAGCTATGAAGGCCGGACCCTATGACGATTCGTTGCCCCGTCGCCGCGTAGCCCGCCTGCCCAGCCTGTTTCGGCGTAGGCCTCTCGCCGCCGGCGAAGCCTTTGGCGGAGCGGGGTCGCCGAGCCAGAGAGTCTCGTACCGCCCGTAAGGCGTCCCCAAGCGGAGGCGGGCAGGCCTTTGGCGGAGCTGGGTCGCCGACCTCGCTCCGCCGAAGCGGCTATGCGAAGGCGAGAGCAGCTACGCGCAGGCATGCTGCGCAACATTCTCTACAATTCTTTTCCGGCGCGGAGACCCCAACGTTAAAAATGTAGAACGAAGATAAGGTTCTTGGCAATCCAATTCAAAAGGCTGGGTCTTTCTTGGCCTTCAAAACTCTTTTTATATTTTTTCATTTTTCGAAAAATTTTTTTTAGAGACCCTCATTTTTAGGCCAAAAATGGGGGCAGTTATCTAAAAATACGTAATTTCCCTATCTATTTTTCGTGAAAAATATGGCCGAGATAAACTAAAGCGGCGGAACTCGTGAAGCGTGAAGCTAATGCTCTCTCGCTAAACGTTGTTAGCTACGAAATACGAAAACGGCTCGGTACTCATCGCGGTCGTTCTACTGCTGGCTGTCGATGTAATTTCGAAATATTTTAAGGAGAAGTCGATAATGGAGAGCAGAAAGGGTTTTACGCTAATTGAGCTGATGGTGGTTATTTTCATCGTCGGTATAGTGGCTACTGCGGTAGTTCCACTTGTGCGAGGCCATATCGATACTGCCCGATGGACGGAAGGAAGAACAATTATGGGCACCATTGCCACTGCGTTGCGTACCCACGCTGCCGAGGAAGGCAGTAATTTCACGGCTGTTCCGTCACTGAGGCAATTGGGTTTTCAAAAAGAGGATTTGGATGGCACCTATTTCAAAGGTGGTGAGTCTGGTAAAGGTAATTTCTCGTGGGTGATAAAAAACGATGAGCCACTGGATTTCCTGATTACAGCCAAGGCACCTAAAGGGATTAGCACTCCTTCGAAGGTTACATTAGATGCAGCCGGTAATTGGCGCGAAAAGCCGTAAAAGGCGGAACATACGCAAGACCCCAGACACAAGACTCAAGACAACAGACATAAGACTACAGACCGCTGGTCTATTTTTCCGGAAGTTGATTAGACTGAAGAGATAATGCAGACTCGGGGACATCGGCGTTGAGAGTCGCGATTTCCTTAACGCGACTAAGGTCGTTAGACAATAGCAAAATGTCTTTAGTCTGGGGTCCACGGAGGTCAAGAAATAACTCAGTGCCCCTTGGGGGCCGGCAGTTGCGAATCAAGATATTGCGTGAATTTGTGCATCGAATCATTCCGGCTGCCTTAGAGGCAAAGGGGGCATCTACGGAATCGATAACAGATTCATCTACATCATCAAATACCACAGCATGACGATAATCCGCGGCTGAGGTCTCCAATCGTAAATTGTGGAATCTTAATCCATCGACATGACGACAAAAGAATCCGTATGCAGGAAGGGTATCGAACATAGTGCTTTCAGGGTAGCTCTCCGCTTTTTCGGGGATTTCGCGGGAAGCCTCTTCTTTGGTGCCTCCACCTTCGAAGGCTAAATGAATGTCGGAAAGAGAGACATTTTCGATGGGATGACCCGGCAAGCCGGTAATCGAACAACCGATTGGAGAACAGTCAGTAGCAATGATGTTACTAATGATTACATTCCGGAATTTTCCGACATCAGGTTTTAACTGGTCTTTTTCATAAAGGCGTGCACGATTGCCCAGGCGCATGAAGACTGGAACCGTAACGCCCTTGATGGTCAGGTTGGATATTACTACACGATTGAGAGTACCACCATCGACAATTTCCAGAGCAACACCTGCTAAGCCTCTCTGACGTCCATAGATAACTTTGGAATAGCGGGGAGAGCATATCGTGCAGTTGGTAACATTGATATTCTGAAATCCACCGCCGGACTCGGTTCCCATCTTGATTGAGTTACAGTGACTGCTGACCACACAATCGGAGATGGTAACGTTTTCACATGGGTCAAGGGAGAGACTCTTCAGCACGATAGCATCATCGTCAGAATCGACCATGCAGCCGGTGATGGTTACATCCCGGCAACTGTCGATGTTAAGACCATCGTTATTATAGCTTACGTGGTTGAAGACCGTAATGCCGCGAATAGTCAGACGATCGCACTGGCGATAGTGCTGCATCCAACTGCCGGCATCACGCATTCGCACAGTTTCAACAAGGACATCGGAGCAGCCTTCCAGGTAGATATTTTTAGGTCGTGAGCCGTCTTTGTATTTAAAGTTGATTCCCTGGCCGTCGATAGTACCCTGGCCACGGATGGCAATGTCTTTGAGATTCTTGCCGGCGATGATAGCCCAGTAACTGAATGTCTCGCCTTCGGTGCCGAGAGGTTCACGAGGGCTGCCATAGTCTTTTTTCTCTTTGCTGCCCAGGAGTAAACAACCAGAATCAAGCAAGAGGGTGATGTGACTTTCCAGATAAATCGTCCCTGTTAGCCAGGTCCCGGCCGGGAAATGGATTGTACCACCACCGTTTCCGGCGCATTGGTCGATGGCATCCTGGATTGCTTGCGTGCAGAGGGTTTTACCGTCAGGCTTGGCACCGAAATCGAGTATGTTATATGTGTTTTTAATAGACCCAAGTGCAATTGTGCTGTTTAGAAACAAAAACACAAACGCCATAAAGATTACATTTCTACACATGACAAATACCTTTCGAATAACAAGATTCGTTCATAAGGCATAGACAGGACATCTGGCCCTGCGAATTTTCACCGTACCAGGCATAATCCCCAAGCTGGTTCCTGTCGCCTCCAAAACCAAAGACGCTGGTGGAGCCCGCCTTTGTTCCAACGCCGACAGGTAGGCTGAAAAGTGCCTAAAGTTGTAAGTGCCTAAAGCTGAAAGTGCCTAAAATCGTTGTCATTGCGAGCGAAGCGAAGCAATCTCAAACCTGAGCAAGTGGATTGCCACGTCGCTGCGCTCCTCGCAATGACACTCCGTGTCACTTTAGTTCACTTTAGCTCACTTTTTATTACTGCTCGCTGGCTCTACTTTGCCTGTGCGAATTCTTCGTTTCTGTGTCTACAGAACGGGCCACCCGGAAGCCTATGAAGTCCATTTGAGGCAGCCACCATTTGCTCTTGGGAATCTGTGGGTCGCCCGAACGCCACCACTCTTCTTCAAAGGCTCTGGCTGTGCAGCGCAGCTCCTCAACAGGACTGTTATAGCTGCCACCACGAGCTACGTGCACCTTGCCGCTCTTCGGTCCTGTTGGGTTCACAATCGGGCTTTTCTTGGCAGCTTCCTCATATCCGGTAGGGCTGTAAAAATCGTAGACCCATTCGCAAACATTGCCCAACATGTCATAAAGACCCCAGACGTTGGGCCTTTTCTTAGCCGTCTCGTGGGTCTGGCCCTGTGAATTATCTCCGTACCAGGCATAGTCCTCAAGCTGGCCCGCCAGCCATTCGGCGGGCTGGTTTGGGTCGCCTCCAAAACCAAAGACGCTGGTGGTGCCCGCACGGCAGGCATATTCCCATTCTGCTTCTGTCGGTAGACGATATTCCCTGCCGGTTTTTTTAGAAAGCCACCTGCAAAAAGTCATGGCGTTGTGCCAAGTCATCCCCATGGCTGGGTGCTTTTTCCCGTACCCCATCGTCAGGTCGCCGTAGACGGGCGTAGGACCCGTAATCGCGTCAACATCGTCACTGCTCGCTTGCTCTGTGTCCTTTTTTGCCTGCTCCACAGCAACGAAGTCTTTCTTCACATTGACCGTCTCTTGATAGTAGGCCAGAAAAAGCTCAATAGTTGTTTCCGTCGTGCAAAGATAAAATGGTTCGAGACACACTTCGTGCTGTGGCCCTTCGTGGTCCTGACGACCGTGCTGACCCGCAGGGCTGCCCATCAGAAAGGTGCCCCCGCTCCCCCAAGGGGAAAGCGCGGGGGGAATGAGAACCATCTCAAAGGAAAGCTTCTCGCCGTCCTTGGTCGTAATGGTCTCGGTATATCTCTTTGGGGGCTTATCTTCTGAAACCGTGGTATCGGCAGCCATCGTGACGCCGAGATAAGTCACCAGTACAGCGACATACGTCAATATACGACACTTGCTCATACTCTCTCTTCAAAACGAGACTCAAGAAAAGGCCAATCTGCACAGCCTGCAGTGATACCCTTTTGCTCAGAGCATCTGTGAAAAACCCGGTTTGGGCACAGGATAGCTGCCATGGGCGTCGGCCTTGACCGGCGGCTCCATATCGTCGCGGCAATCTTCCGGCTTGGGCGGATAATAGAAGTCTGACTGATTAATCTGCTCCCAAGTAACCTCTTTGCCGGTGTAACAGGAGAGCTGTCCCATTACGGTAATCATTGTGCTGCGAGTCATGTAGTCGCCGTTATTAACGGCGCAGCCTGCGCGAATCGCCGCAAACAGAACATCGTGCTCTTTCTGGTAAGGATCGCATTTGCCCTCCCATCGCCAGTTTGTCTCACCGGAGATGCGGCACTGCAGAATAGAAGCCCTGCCTTTGCTGCCGAGCACGATACTCGAAGAGCTATTGTAACATGCGGTCGTCGTCCGGCAGAAGGCGTAGATAGGCACGCCGCCCTCAAACTCGTAGACGACCGAATGGTGGTCGAACACATCACCATATATCGGCTCGGTCATCGAAGAGCGTCCGGCTAAGCCGTGGCATTTCAGGGGTGCCTGGTTGTGCATCACCCAACTGGAGCGGTCCAGATTGTGCACAAGCGACTGGGGGACATCGTCCCCCGAGAGCCAACGGAAATGGTATTGCGTACTGCATTGCCACTGGAGCTCAGAAAGTCCCGGCGTGCGCTCGACCACGCCGTACGGGCCGCGGAGGAAATTTTCTTCAATGGCGACCACGTCGCCGATAGCACCATCGTGTATCCGCTGGATGGTCTCGGCGTACCCCGTGTGGTAGCGACTTTGCAGACCAGAAACGAGGCACAGCCCCTTCTGCTTCGCCAGCCCGGCTGCCCGCTGCATGAGCTTGACCCCAGCCGGGTCGATGCCATGAGGTTTCTCCACGAAGACGTGCTTGCCGGCCTCGATTGCTGTCATAGCGTGGAGCGGGTGGAACTTGGCCGCGTTGGCAATCAGCACCACGTCTGAGGACTCAACCACGTGCTTGTAGCCATCGAAGCCAGCAAAACAGTGGTCGTCGTCGACTATGACCTGGTCTCCTTTCTGTTCTTTGAGGATTCGGCGTTTGTCCTTGACGCGGTCCATAAAGATGTCACACATCGCCACCAAGCGGGTACCGGAGTCTGCGGTCAGTGCCTGGTCGGCGGCGCCGGTGTTTCGTCCGCCGCAGCCAATCATGCCCACGCGGATGATGTCGCTGCCTGCGGCAAAAACGCTGCCGCTGATGCCAAGTGGGCCTGCCAAAGTAGCCGACCCTGCTCCGCCAAACGCTTCGCCGGCGGCGAGAGCCGCCACGGTTGAAGCCTTCAAGAAGTCACGCCGTGTAGAGGCGGTGCTTTTGTCTGATTTATCTGAATGTGTCATACTATCTCCATCAAAAGAAACATCAATATTCCCGCTGCGTGACGATGCCCGGCTGTGGGACGGGATATTTACCATCTGGCCCGGCCGTAAGGGGCGCAGGAGAATCCATCGTCAAGTTGTCCAAGCCCGGCGCCATCTCGTGGTCGCAGTTGAGAATCCCTTCGTATGTGATTTCCTGGCCGGTGTGCGCGGCCATGCGTCCCATACTCGTCACGAGGCTGGCTTGGACGCCGCGCTGCGTTTCGTTGTAGGGCTTGTTGTTGCGGATGGCATCCATCAGGTCATTCCATTCGTTTTGATATGGATTCTGTTCGCCCGTGCCGACTTTTGATTCCCAGAGCAAGTTTGAGCGCGTGGGATTCTGGCTCTTGTAAGTGCTGGAGGGCATCCCGCAGTCACCGCTCTTTGAGACAATCGCCATGCCTTTACTGCCATGTGCGTAGCTGGAATAAATGTCGTTGCAACCCATGATGCAGCGTCCATTCATAATGAGCTTGCAGCCGTCGGCGAAGGTGTACTCCACTGAATACGTATCGAAATTCTGGTCCACGTAAGTGATGCCTTCGGGACTCTGCCGATAATGGCGGCCGCCCAAGGCATGGGCCTTGATCGGCCAGTCGTTCTTCATCCAGCAGAGCTCGTCGATGTGGTGGATATAGAAGTCGCTGAAGCACCCGCCGCTGGCCCAGATGAAGCTGTGGAAACGCTGCACCTGGTAAAGCAGTTCGCTGATACCGTCTGGCTTGGGCAGGGAGGCAAAGAATCCGACCGGTCCGTGCATCCGGTAGCCGCGCAACAGAATGATGTCGCCGATTTCGCCGATTTCGCCGTCCTTTATGCGTTGATAAAGTTCCTGAAGCGCCCGGCTGTGACGGGACATCAATCCCACTGCCACTTTGAGGTTCTTCGCCGTTGCCTCTTCGGCGAGCTTGAACATCCGCCGACTGGTCGGGCCGTCCACCGTGATGGGCTTCTCCATGAAGACGTTGAGGCCTTTCTCTATGGCGTAGGTGAAATGCACCCAGCGAAATGCCGGAGGCGTCGCGAAAATCACCACATCACCCCGGCTAAGACAATCCATCGCCTTTTTGTAAGCATCGAAGCCGATGAACTTGCGCTCCTCAGGCACGTCCACCTGTTTAGCGTGCTTTTCCATCAAAGCGTTATAACTGCGAGCAAGACGGTTCTCGAAAACGTCGGCCATGGCGACAAGTTTGAGCGGCCCGTTCTCGACGGAGAGGGCATTAGCCGCCGCCCCGGCGCCACGGCCACCACAGCCAACCAAAGCCACTTTGATTGTATTGCTCTCTCCAGCGTAGATGCGAGGAACGACCCCTGCTACAAGAGCCGAGGTCGCTGCGATCCGACCGGTGTTCTTCAAAAACTCACGACGTGACCCCGCGCTTGCGCGGGGGCAGGCTCCCCCTGCGAAGGCAGGGGTGCTTTTTTTTGTAATTTCGTTCATAGCGTTTCTTCTCCTACTGATTAGTTTCCAATTCAAATGCTCCGTTTGTTCCGGGAGTTACTACTACTATGAAATTTTAATTTGTGAATAGATGAGTCTCCAAGTTTGATGCAGAATTCAACATTCAACCCATCAACAAACTGGATTCCCGCTTTCGCGGGAATGACAGCTTACAAAATTAAAAGTCATAGAGTACTACTTGCCCTCGGCCCAAACCTCATTCAATCATCATTGCCCCCCATTGTAGTCGTGGCCACGCACTTCGCAAGCGTTTTTTTCACGTCAATGTCTTAATCGCTAACAAAGTGTACTTGACTTGCGGGGGATTCGTAGGTATCCTGGGTCGGTAGCTCCAGGAAGCCCAAAGAGCGCTGAAATGTTTCGCTTGTAAAGCAGACTTTTATTATAGGAGAAAGCATGAGACGCCAGTATATGTCCCGCCGTACCTTTTTGAAATCCATTGGTCTGGCCACCGCTGTGGTAATGATTCCTGTCAAGCTAAGGGCAGCCAATACTAAATTTCCCAACATTGTTGTTATATACGCAGACGACCTCGGCTATGGCGACGTCAGTTGCTACGGCGCAAAAAAAGTCAAGACGCCGAACATCGACAGACTTGCATCCGGGGGCTTGCGTTTCACGAATGCCCATTCGCCCTCGGCGACCTGTACACCTTCGCGTTATGCCATGCTGACCGGCGAGTACGCCTGGCGCCGGAAAGGTACCGGCATAGCGCCAGGCGATGCCCGCATGATTATCGAGCCTGGACGGACGACGCTGCCATTGGTCATGCAAAGGGCCGGCTACACAACCGGCGTCATCGGCAAGTGGCACCTCGGACTGGGGGCGCAAGGTCAGCAGCTCAACTGGAACGGCGAAATCACGCCCTGCCCGCTCGACATCGGCTTCGATTACTGCTTCCTGATTCCCGCCACCGGCGACCGTGTACCGTGTGTATACGTGGAAAACCACCGGGTTGTCGGGCTGGACCCGAACGACCCTATCCAGGTTAGCTTCGGCGAACCGATCGGCAATGAACCGACAGGCAAAGACCATCCAGAACTGCTTAAGATGCACCCCAGCCACGGACACGACCAGACAATCATCAATGGCATCAGCCGGATCGGCTACATGAGCGGGGGAAAGGCCGCACGCTGGGTGGACGAGGACATAGCCGATGTGATAACCGGCAAGGCCAAAGACTTTATCGAGAAACATAATGACCGGCGGTTCTTCCTCTACTTCTCGACCCACGACATCCACGTGCCCCGCGTGCCTCATCCGAGGTTCGTGGGCAAAAGCGGCCTCGGCCCTCGCGGCGATGCTATTTTACAGTTCGACTGGTGTACCGGTGAAATCCTCAAGACCCTGGACCGCTTGAACCTCGCTGAGAACACGCTGGTAATCTTTACAAGCGACAATGGACCGGTAGTGGATGATGGTTACAAGGACCAGGCCGTGGAAAAACTAAACGGGCACAAACCGACCGGGCCTCTGCGCGGCGGCAAGTACAGCGCGTTCGATGCCGGCACGCGAGTGCCGTTCATTGTGCGCTGGCCCGGGCGGGTGAAACCGGGTCTGTCCGATGCACTCGTTTGTCAGATTGATTTTATGGCGTCCTTCGCGGCGCTGACAGGCCAGAAGCTTGCTGCCGATGATGCACCGGACAGCTTCGACGTCCTCGGCGCGCTGCTGGATAGTACCCGTACCGGCCGAGACCATCTGGTCGAGCACGCCGGCACGCTTTCCTTGATCAAAGGAGATTTCAAGTATATTGAGCCGAGCAAAGGTCCGAGGATAAACAGCAACGTCAATATCGAACTTGGCAATGACCCCGAGCCGCAGCTTTATAATCTTAAGGATGACCTCGGCGAAAAACACAATGTCGCGACAGAACATCCGGAGGTCGTCAAAGAGATGGCTGCTCTGCTTAAGAAAATCAGAGACGATGGACACACGCGGCCATAAAGGACAGAAAACAGAGGACAGAAGACAGATTTTCGATACTGGATACTCGATACTCGCAGGACGATGGACGAGAATCAAGCATAGGGTAAATTAACTGAGCTAACGCACACCTGCTTTCTTGCGAAAGCAAGAAGGGGAACTCAGCTTGCACTTCTGACCTCTGACTTCTGTCTTCTGATTTCTGACTTCTGACCTCTGACTTCGGCTTCTGAACTCTATTGCTATTTTCGGGTTTTTATCTTCTGCGTATTGCTTTTCTGGCTTTTGGGCGAAGGCTTTATCTTGTGCTTGTCTTCCTCGGTAAGCTCGTTCCACTGTGCCAGCAGTTTGCGATGCCGCTTCAGCTCTGCGGCGAACGCCACCTGGCCAGCCAGATTTTTCATTTCGCCGGGATCAGCCTGCATATCGAAGAACATCTCCAATTTCTGCCCTGCCGAGCCGGGAAATACCATGTACTTGTACAGCGCCGTTCGCAGCATGAAGCTCCGTTCCTTGCCGCTTGCCATCTCCGACACGACATACTCGTGCCCGGCCTGCTGCGGGTTCTCGATGATAGTCCGCAGGCTCTGCCCTCTCATCACAGCCGGGCCATTCACCCCCGCATAGTCGCAAATCGTCGGCAGCACGTCCAATGCTGAGACCAAGTGCTCCCGGTCGATCCTGCCGGCCGCGGTCACGCCCTTCCAGCTCACGCACAACGGCACAGCGGCCTCCTCCTCATAGTACATCATCTTTCCGGTCCACTGATGCGACGCCAAACCTTCGCCGTGGTCGCTTGTGAACACGATGATTGTATTCTCTTCCTGCCCGGTCTGGCGCAATGCCTGCAGCACCAGGCCGACCTGCCGGTCAACGTCCTCCATCATGCGGTAATACGCGTAGATGTACTTTCGCCAATGATTTTCGTCCCACTCTTCGTGCAGGGCCTTGCGACTAAAGCCCTCCGGTGCGTTTTTAGTTAACCCGAAATTAGCCGGCAACGGCGGGAGCTCGGCCCCAGGCGGCGGCTGATACCGCTGCCATAGTTCATCCAGAAGCGGGCTGGTCTCCCCAGCCGGCAGGCAGATGTCGTGCGGGTTGATGAACGACACAACGGCCAGAAACGGCTTTTCGCGCCTGCGCCGAATGAACTCAATTGCCACGTTCATCGTCGCTTCGTCAACCACCTGCGCCAGTTTGCCCTGCCGTGTGGTATTGTTTAGCACCTCGTAGCCTGGGATGCCGTCGGTCGGATACGCCACCGGGCAGTGCCACTTGCCCGCATAGCCGGTGTCATATCCGGCATCGCGGAAAACCTGGCCGGAGATGGGAATCTGCGAATCGATAGCCATGTTGTTGTGGTCAACACCGATTTCATGTGGCATCCGGCTGGTATGCAGCGAGGCCCGTGAGGGGCTGCACAGCGGATATGGGCAGTAAGAATTCGTAAAATACACGCCGTTGGCCACGAGCGAATCCATGCCGGGTGTCTTGACCCACTCGTTCCCCACTGCACTTATCGCATCTACGCGTTGCTGATCTGTGGTGATAATCAGCACATTAGGCAGTCTCTTACCTTCTGCCGCCTGAAGCCTGCCCGACGGACAAGCCTCTGGGTAGGCGGGTCTTCTACCGAGTGCCAGCGCGCAAAGCCCCGCTGCACCGGTCTTAATAAACTGCCGCCTTGTAATAGTATTCGACAACATTGTAACCTCCTGCCCCGCGGGCGAGTGGCGCAACCGTGCTTTCTTACCCCTGCTTTCGCAGACGTAAACTTGTCCCCGCGGAAGCGGGGAGCAAAAATGTGGGCGGTTGTGCTTATGTTTTCGTTATACGTTTATCGGTTGCGCTACTCGTTTCGTCTATCGTTATACGTTCAATATAACCGACACGAGCTGCGCAACCGCAACTTCACTGGGATACGTATACCAGTTCCGATAAACGAATTGTCCCTTGTGCTTTCCTGCGCAAGGACGATTGGTGATATTATATCGGCGACGGTCGTAAAAGGGAAGTCAAAAAAGGTGAAAGTGACTGACTCGTCCCTCGTCCATCGTCCATCGTATTACCGCTCCCTTACGGTCGCGGCTCTTTTTTTCGTCCATCATCCTTCGTCTCTCGTCCCTCGTCCCTCGTTAGACGAAGAAAGGGGGGAAAGCTTGGGGGCTCATCTGAAATCTACTGCAGCACTGTTGCGTTCCGCCGGTAAATAATGTACTTTGATTGACAATGTGGTGTTTCCGTAATTTTTTGACAGGATTAACTGGATTATCCTGTATATCCTGTCTAAACTGCAAGGGATTTTAGCTGCCTTGCCGGGTTAGACGGTATTTTTACAAAAAGGGAAGCTACATGAAACAATTTATTAATATGTTCACACTATCCATAGCTCTGTGGGCTCATGTCTGCCTTGGGGAATTACATCCCGACGGATTCGTTCTGATTAAAGGTGGCACATTCAATCCAGGAAAAGGGGCAAAACAGACCGGCGCTCTTGTGAAAGTAGAAGATTTCGAAATTCTGGCTCACCCTGTAACAAACTCACAGTACGAGGCTTTCGTCAAGGACACTGGCTACTCGCCGCCGTTGCATTGGGTCGATGGCAAGATTCCTTCAGGCAAGGGTGACTATCCGGTCATCTTCGTGAATCGCAGCGACGTCAACGCCTATCTGCGCTGGCTTACTCAAAGGGACGGACGTATCTATCGTCTGCCTACATCAGTTGAGTTTGAGTATGCAGCCCGCGGCGGACTGAAGAACCAGACATATCCATGGGGAGATGATAGTCCTCGTGAAAAGGCCAACTACGACGTCGATGGCCAGCGCCGCTTTGACAGGTGTCAAGATTACCTCAAGCCGGCTCGCTGGGGCCATAAAAATAAATACGGTCTTTATGGAATGGCTGGTAACGTATGGCAGATGACCATAGATTGCCATGAACCTGCCACCGAGCGCTACAAATACCGCATCGAAGAGCCCTCTCTCATCGAGTCGGCTGTCATGGGTGGCTCATGGGCGCGGAGCGAAGAGTATCTCAAGTGCGGATACCGATTGGGATTGTCCGCTGGTATTCGACATCCCGACCTCGGCTTCCGTCCGGTCAGAGAGCCGGAGCACTGTGATTGGGGCATACAGAATAGGAACTTATGCGCCACTGTTTGCGGAGATGGCAAAATCCTATTGAGCTGGTCATTGTTGAAGGAGGACACGTCCTCCACCAGATTCCACGTCTATCGGGCCACAGCGCGTAACCATGCTGGATTGGCGGTAACGCAAGAGCCGGTCGTACGCTCGACCACATTTGTCGACTCGGGCCTTAGTCCCGGAAGACGCTATCAATACTACGTCAGGCCGATTGATCGGTCCGGCAAAGAAGGTAGACGCTCTGAATGGGTTGGGGTCACAGCCGCCTCAGAGCCAAACTCGTTCGTCGTCACATTTAAACCCTTATTCAAACAAGGCACGCTGGTTCCTGTCTTCGGAGACCTGGATGGCGATGGTACGCTTGACTGTGTGATACGGTTAGACAATGGCAATAGAGAGATGTCACAGGACCCCGGCCTTCCGGTTCAGCTTGAGGCATTCACATCCTATGGTCGGTCTTTGTGGCGCAAGGACATCTGCTATCACAATCACTGCTTTGGGAGCGCCAACAACGTGCCATTCAATGTCTGGGATATGGACGGCGACGGCAAAGCCGAGGTCATCACGCGCATGCAGATGGGCGATTCGGTCTACGTAGCCATACTGAACGGCATGACAGGAGAGGTCAAATACAAGACCCCATGGCCGGAGATGGTCTCAGACTTTTACAAATCCTCAACCCGAATCCACATGTCTGTTGCCTACTTAGACGGCGAACGTCCTGCTGTGGTCACCCAAACCGGACTCTATGAGAACGAGGTCTTCGTGGCTTTCGATGAACAATTGAGACAACTATGGCGTTTTGAAAGCTTCGCCGAGACAAACGGCAGCGGCGGCCATAAGATCGAGGTGGCGGATGTAGATGGAGATGGCAAAGCTGAGGTCTTTAACGGTACTACGTGCCTCAACCACGATGGCACCCTGCGCTGGTCCATCTACAGGCAGCACCCCGACATCGTTTCCATACATGACTATCTTCCTGAACGTCCGGGACTGGAAGTTTTTTACATCGTCGAATCCAGCATGCACGCCGGGGTCTATATGGTCGATGCGAACTCCGGTCAGCTCATCTGGAAGGTTAACCGAGAAGACGACCCTCGCTGGACACACGGACATATCGGATGGACGGCAGATATCTGGGAAGGCTCGCCTGGTATGGAGTGCGTGTCAAATCGGGCGGGTCACGAAGACCGCAATCTGATCCTATTTGCGGCCGATGGAAAAGTTCTGCTGGAGCCTTTTTCATACGGATACATACCGCTTGAGTGGGATGGCGATATTACCCGTGAGCTGTTCAATAGTCAGAATCATAAGATAGGCAACTTCAATGGAAAGGAAATCATTTTTACAGACGAGAATCAGCCGGTCCTACCTGAAAACAGCCAAATCTTGATGGTGGCGGACTTATATGGGGATTTCCGGGATGAGCTTATTCTGCTCGTCTCGGCGCTCGTCTCGGCGAAGGAGCGAGCCGAAGCCGGAAAGGACCGAGCCGTAGCCGAGTCTGTGACCGGCGAAAACAATAAGCAATTCATAGCTATAGTGACAGCGACCCACCTAATTGACCGCAGATATGTAGCGGCGACCGAGAGCCGGGACTATTGCTTGTGGCTCGCCCGAAATATGGGCGGGGGATATAAATCGGTATATGACCAACCATTGATAGAAACCGACCCGTGAGAGGAGGGACGTGATTTATGCGAAAGACACCCCCTGGTGAATGGTAACTGGTTAAATGGTAATCGGTGAATGGTAAATGAAAATTATCAATAACCAAATTACCAATAACCAATTACCAAATATTAAATAAGGGAAATCCGAAATGATAAGAACAATCCCAACCCCTCTCCGAGGGGCGAGCTCAATGACACGACGGCAGTTCTTGAAAGCTTCTACAGCCGGGTCGCTGTCGCTGGCACTCGTCTCACCCCATGTTGGGGCAGGGCGGGCCAGTGCAGGGTCAGACCGTCCACATGCAGGCGGCTATCATATTTACTTCGGCGATTTACACAACCACAACGAAGTCGGCTATGCGCAGGGGTCGCTTGAAAGAGCTTTTGAGATTGCGAGCAACCACCTCGATTTCTTCGGCTTCACGCCGCACGGTTACTGGCATGATATCGGCCGATACGAAAACAATATCGAGAAGAAATGGCTCGATGGATTTGAGGTAACAAAGAAACGCTGGCCCGAAGTCCTGGCGATGGTGCGCAAGTATGACCAGCCCGGCAAGTTTGTAACAATAGCCGGCTACGAGTGGCACTCGACAAGTCTCGGTGATTACCACATTCTTTTCCCGACCCTGGAGGCCGAGTATGTCCGTTTCGACAATCTGTGTCAATTTCAGCAGTTTGCCAAACAACAGCGTGCTATTATGATACAGCATCACCCGGCCAATCGGCTCGGCCATCGCGGCGCCAACCTTGATTGGCTCGATGCCGAGGTTTCGCCTGTTATCGAGGTCTATTCCGAATGGGGCAACGCCGAACACGACCGGGCGCCGTATCCATATATCCGTCATACCGAAGGTGGGCGCTGGACCAAAAACACGCTCCATCATTTCCTTGCCCAGGGCCACCACCTTGGGGTCATCGCCAGTACGGATGACCATCTGGGCTTCCCTGGCGCATACCGCGAAGGCCTGGCAGCCGTGCTGGCGACCGAACTGACTCGCGAGGCAATCTTTGATGCGATTCGGAATAAGCGGACGTATGCAGTTACCGGCGACCGTATCATTCTGGATTTTCAGCTTAATGGCCAGTTTATGGGCCGGGAATTGCCATACACGCGCCATCGTGAACTGGACGTTACCGTCACCGGATGGGACCAGCTCGACAGAGTGGAAATCCTCAAGAACAACAGGGTGCTCCACCGCGACTTCCCTATGGATAGAGTTCCAACAGCCAAAAGCTGGAACGAGCCGGTACTGCTGCGGTTCGAATATGGCTGGGGGCCCTGGCCCGCGCTCGACATGACCCGTGTCTGCGACTGGGATATCAATATTGCGATAGAAGATGGTCTTTTGGAAGAGGTTCAGACTTGCTTTCAGTCGGGACCACTCGATGAGATGCGCCGAGATAGAATTGTCGAACGCTCTAATAACCATGTGCGAGTGCGCTCGTTCACCGCCCTTCGTCAGCAGTTTGAGGACATCTCGACCAAGGCCGTTGTGTTGAAGCTGCGCGGCCGGCCAGATACACGGATTAAAATTATCCTGCGGGAGCCTACGAGGGTATCGTTATCTCAAACATTAGAGCAGTTGGCACAAAGCGGAGAAATGCTTTTCACGGGTGATTTTCCCAAGGAATCGGCTATGCTTCATCGGTTAGTCTTCCATGACCACTACCACACATCTTATAAAGTTTCGGACACCGATAATGGAAAAGATTTGAACTGGTATTATTTGCGGGCAGTACAAGCCAACGAGCAGCTCGCCTGGTCCAGCCCCATTTGGGTTAAGCCCCACGCCGATAAATCAACGGCATAAATCACATTTCACATTCCTGTATCATCAAAAAACATAGTTTTCGGCTACTTGAAAAATAGCCGAAGTTCGATATATTGCTGTAACTTCTGCTTTGGACAGAACATAACACAATTTTTCATCTCTGAAAACGCAATGAAGCGCTCGCCATGACGTACAGCCAGAGTAAAGCGAAAAATCTCACCGTCGCTATGATTTTGACTATTCTTTGCTAAGGATAGAAGCTTCGCCCCCCCTGCTTTCTTGCGAAAGTAAGAAGGGGGGCTCAGCATCACAGCTTAAAACCGGTCAGTTTGGGTTACTGCAACAATAATTTTGCACAAATTTCCCTTGAAGTAAAGCCGGCTAATCTGGTATAAATAATATAGAGTGTATCTGTGGATTTTGGCCTTCTGACGTATAGAATCTTTGCAGTTTTTCGATAGAGGCCGAGACATTACGCCAGACACAGAGCGGTATAGGGGTTTGGTGCTGCAAATTTAAGATTCTTACTTCGATTGACCGCTCATATCGGGCTTTTATAAGGAAGGAGGTATAATCAAGTCGCAAAATATTGTCCCCAGCACTAATTGGTAAGACTCCAGAACTAATTTTATCTTCGAAAGATGAGCCAATTAGTGCTGGGGGAAACTTCTCAACAAGAACAGATTACAAATATTAGCAAATAAAAGGAGAAAACAAAATGTTTCATCAATCTTCTAAAAAAGTTTTACTCGGTGTTTTCGTAGCATTGTTAATAACAATGCCGGTCTATGCTGTAAAAAACTTCAAAGTCTCCAATTACGGAGGTGCACATCAGATCTGGTTTGAAGTCGAGGATTTCGATGAACGCAATCCCACTACTGATGATTTCGTCAGGATTGTTGACGCGGCTGATGCATTCGGTAAAGCAATTAACCGGGGAGGCGGCAGCGGTATGATTCGCTGGACATTCGATATCAGTAAAGCCGGTGGCAAGGGCGGTACCTGGTATTTCTGGGCTCGAGTAATCAATCCTGGCAATACGTCGGATTATATGCTTGTGAAGGGAGACCCAGGTGACACACAGATTCCCACTACTCCACCCTTTCCCGGAGGAGATGGAGTAGCACCGTTCGACAATGCGGATGACCGAATTTTTGAACAAACTGACGGACCTCCCTGGACATGGACCCCGTCTAATCACGAAGAGGGTCATACAAAAGTGCTTCAAGACGGCGAGAACACGATGTACATCTTTGACAGGCAAGGGGATAGTACCGTGTTCTGGGACGTTTTCATGTGGACAGATAATACTAACTATCGGCCCACCGATGATGATTATAAAAATGCCGTGATACCTCTTCCAGGCGCAGCCACTAATCCCAGTCCGGTTAATGAGGCAAAAGATGTGCCACGAGACGTGGTCCTTAGCTGGACACCAGGAGAATTTGCTCCCTCAACCAATGGGCACAAAGTTTACCTTAGTGAGAACCTCAACGACGTCACAGGCGGCATTGGCGGTGTCACCGAGAGTGCCAGCAGCCATGCTCCCGGACTACTTGATTTCGACAAGACCTACTACTGGCGCGTCGATGAGGTCAATGGCCCGCCGGACTATACGGTATACCCAGGCAAAGTCTGGAGCTTTACGACCGAGCCCTTTGCTTATCCCATCCAGAACGTAACTGCCACAGCTTCCAGCAGCGCTGCAGATAAAGGGCCAGAAAATACCGTCAACGGCTCAGGGCTGGATAGCAGTGGTTTATTGCACGATACAGTAGGTGACAAACATATGTGGCTGAGCGGTATTGCAGGGCCGCAGCCGGCCTGGATCGAATTTCAGTTCAACAATGTTTACAAGCTCTATGAGATGTGGGTATGGAACTCGAATGAAAGTCTCGAGTCGGTGCTCGGTTTCGGATTCAAAGATGTTACAATCGAGTATTCGGCCAATGGTATCGACTACACGACATTAGGTACTACTCACCAGTTTGCCCGCGCGCCCGGAACACCAGGCTATGCACACAATACAACTATTGATTTCGGCGGCGCGGTGGCAAGGTACGTACGGCTCACAGCTAACAACAACTGGGGAGGCATCCTGCAACAATATGGCCTAAGCGAGGTCCGCTTCTTCTACATACCAGTCTGGGCAAGAGAACCAAAGCCGCCTTCCGGGGCGACAAACGTGGACGCGGATGTGACCTTCGGGTGGAGAGCAGGAAGAGAGGCAGCCCAGCACGATGTGTACCTTAGCACCGACCAGCAGGCTGTAATAGATAGTAACACACCTGTCATTACCGTGACCAACGCCAGCTATGGTCCCGTATCGCTCGATTTAGGCCAGACTTACTACTGGAAGGTTAACGAAGTCAATTTGGCCGAAACTCCCACAACGCTGGATGGCAACGTCTGGAGCTTTACGACACGCCAGTTCCTCGTCATAGACGACTTTGAGAGCTACAACGACCTTGAAACCACCGACCCTGCGAGCAACAGGATATTTAATGCTTGGATAGACGGATACGGCACTACGACAAACGGCTCTATCGTCGGTTATGAAAATCCTCCTTTTGCCGAGCAACGCATTCTTAACACTGGTAAGCAGGCGATGCCGTTCTTCTACGACAACTCTAAAACGGCAAGGTACTCAGAGGCAGAGCTGACCCTGAGCCCAGCGCAGGATTGGACCAAGCATGGCATCACGGCGTTATCACTGTCGTTCTGTGGCGACCCGAACAACGCTATTGAGCAGATGTATCTAAAACTCAACGGCTCCAAGGTGGTATACGGCGGTGATGCTGGTGACATAAAGCAGAAATGGTATCATCAATGGAATATCGATCTTGCGTCGTTTGGCGTGAACCTGAAGAATGTCACCAAGCTTGGTATTGGTTTTGGTAACCCGACCAGCCCTACGCCCGGCGGTTCAGGTGTGGTGTACTTTGACGACATTCGGCTGTATCGGGTGCTTCCTGTTCCACCTGCGGGAATATGGATTGAAGCAGAAGCAGCGGACAGCATTACAGCGCCCATGAAGATTTATGAACATCCAGCAGCATCGGGCGGTAAGTGTATCGGCACAACTGACGATGTCGGCGACAGCGGTGGTAACCCGCCAGCTCCCGCTGGCACTGCGACTTACACTTTTACGGTCGAGGGCGGAACCTACAAGGTCAGCTGTCGCATAATTATTCCCGCCGGCGATTCTTTCTGGGTCCGCATTCCTGGCGCTACCACTCAGACGATTAACCACAGTAGCGGCTGGGTGAGGTGGAGTGACCCTCCGAATTCAAACAACTGGTACTGGCACGATGTCTTCAGCGCCGAAGATAATGGCGAAACGGTGCTGTTCACGCTGCCTGCTGGGAAGCATACCCTTCTGGTCGCCTACAGGGAAGACTGTGCGTTGATGGATGCTATCGTGATTTCTAAAGTTAACTAAACGACGTTATGGCTAAATGACTTATTTAAGAACAATGGGTGTTTTGGTATGTGGCCAAAACTCAAATTATCCTAAATTTTTGGAAGGAGGACTATTATGTCTAAGAAAATGTTTCTTTTAATTTCTTTTGTTTTGTTACTGGCTCTGGCCGGTACAAATGTGGCCTTGGGCGTCAAGGTAGAACGTTCAATCGCCGACGAGAATGATGATGTCGAAGAGCGGCTGGCAAGGGGTAACGAGATGGACATAACCAGCAGCGACCTGGAATTTCCCTACGAAGATGCGGGTAAGGGCGATCCACAGGTAATAGGTCTGCGCTATACGAACATCACTATTCCGAAGGGCACCACAATCACCAATGCGTGGGTACAGTTCCAGGTCGATGAAACAAAAGACGGGACACTGCCGGTTAATGTTATCATTGACGGCGAATTGGTTCCCAATGCCGCTGCATTTACTGCCGCTGCCTTTAACGTTACCAGCAGGGCCAGAACGACAGCAAAAGTGCAGTGGAGTGTGCCGAACTGGACTAACGTTGGCGACCATGGTCCTGACCAGGCGACGCCGAACATCGCCGCTATCATCCAGGAGATAGTCAACCAGGACGGTTGGGTTAGCGGCAATGCTCTGGTGCTTATCATCAGCGACGACCCAGCTAATCCATCCACAGGCCTTCGATGTGCTGAGGGCGGGCCAGGGAGCGATGCGGCACTACTGCACATAGAATATGCTATTAAATCTGCTGCGGAACCCAATCCTGCCGATGGTTCCCCGTATGCGGATACATCGGTGACCCTTACGTGGACGCCAGGAATCACTGCAGCCTCGCACAACGTGTACTTCAGCGAGAATCTGGCCGATGTGAATAATGGCACGCCGGTAAGCAGCACGACCGATGCATCTTTTGTTGTTGGCCTTGGTACGCCCGGTGATCCTTGTCCATCTGGTCTCGTTGCAGGCATGACTTACTACTGGCGGGTCGATGAGGTTGAAGCCGACGGCACCACGATTCACAAAGGCGATGTCTGGAGCTTCACGACAATGCCGGACATAGCCATTACTGATCCGAATCTTCTCTGCTGGTGGACGTTTGACGAAGGTGAGGGCACCTTTGCTATTGATTCTTCCGGCCACGACAACACTGGCGTTGTTAAAGGCGCAACCTGGATAGCAGATGGTCAGTTAGGTGGTGCGCTTGAGTTTGACGGTGTAGACGACTACGTGACCTGCGGCCCGATAGGGATAAGCGGTGATGCTCCGAGAACGATCGCTGGCTGGGCGAAGATGAACAGGACGACGGGTATACCAAACTGGACAAATGTCTTTGGCTTTTCTGCCACCGGTGGAGATAATCTTCATTTCGATATCGAAGTGGTGGGTGGCACAGCAACGACAATCGCCGGTTACTACGGCATTCACGTTTATGGCTGGGAAAAGAATATAATGCCGCCTGATCTGGAGTGGCATCATTTCGCCGCATCGTATGATGGAACAACGATAAAGTGGTACGGCGATGGCATATTAGTCGGCAGTGAGTCCCACCCAGGCCTAAAGACTCAAGGCGACATCCGGGTGGGCAAACGCATAGATACGGGGGGTTACTTCCCCGGCATCGTTGATAATGTCCGCATCTACAATATCGCGCTCAGTGACGCAGAGATACAAGCGTTAACAAATCTCCCGACCGGCGTAAATATCATCTGGGTGACGGGAGCTATGGACCATGATGTCGATGGTATCCAGGATGACCAGAAGTTCATAGACTGGCTTACGGCTGAAGGACACACTGTAGATGCCCGACTTGGCAATTGGGCCACACTCGATGCCGGCAAGATAGCTGAGCTCAACGCGGCCGACCTTATCATTATTAGCCGCTCTACCAGCAGTGGCGACTTCGATGACGGTGAAGAGCCGACCCAGTGGAACTCCATCACAAAGCCAATAATACTAATGAATGGATACCTCGTCCGAAGTAACCGTTGGAAGTGGATGAATACCACTACTTTGGTTAAGGCAGATGACATACTACTGGCCGTGGACCCAGCCCATCCTCTGTTTGAGGGAGTGACCTTCGAGATGGGCAATATGGTGATTTTCCGGGATAATACCGTGATTCCGGGCATCACGTCATTTGTTGGCGGTCTGGATGTCGGCAATGGTACTCTAATTGCCCGAACGTTGAGTGCTGAAAATACCTGGATAGCTGAATGGGCTGTTGGTGTAGAGTTCTATGCAGGTGCAGGCCAGATAGCTGGAGCGCGGCGGCTGCTATTTTGTGCAGGCACACAAGAAGTAGCTGTCGATCCTCAGGGAGCGTGGGACCTCAGCGCCGAAGGTGAGAAGGTATTACGCAACGCGATTAAATACATGCTGCCGGCCGCACCGTAGAAGAAACTGGATTGATGAGGTAATTCGGCAGCAGCCATAGAGCTTAGCCGAAAGGCCAGAGATAAAGCCTTTTTACACATTTCGGGGCCTATGCTGTTCGAGCGGGCATAGGCCCCATCTGTTTTCACAAGCATTAAGTTTGACGCACTACCGCTGCCATGTCCGGTTCAAGTAAGCTGCACTTCTTTTAAGATGTGACGGCACTGCTCATTAACTGCCGCTGCGATGTCAGTCGACACTGGGTAAGATTTGGCACAAACGCCGAAAAAATTATTGATTTAGCAACTGCAGCAGTTATGATGTCGTTTAGATGGTATAATGCAACAGTGAATCTGCCCGCAACGCACATGGATGAATAAAAAACAGAAGATAGCGTATAGATTATGGATTCCTGCTTACAGCCAAATGTCGATGCTATATGCTAAACCACTGACAGAGGGATCTCAGCAATGGTGGTTTTGGTAGGGATTGATGAAGCTGGTTTTGGGCCGATTCTGGGGCCGTTGGTCGTATCGTCGAGCACTTTTTCGCTCCCACATCATCTTTTGACATCTGACCTGTGGCAGATTTTGAGAAAAAGTGTCGCCAACAAGCGAAAACGACTTGCCGGACGGCTGCTCATCACCGACAGCAAAAAGGCTTACAGCAAATCTCTGGGGATCAAGCATCTGGAACGGACGGTCCTGACGGCTTTCGAATGCCTCGGTAAAAAGCCGGCCACGTTGACTGAGCTGATAGAATTATTATGTCCCGCTTGCCTTGAGAGTTTAAGTGATTATCCCTGGTATAGAGATGCCGCAAGTCAGTCAATTTTGACCGATGTTGCCGATAAGGCAATTGCCTCGGCTGTGCTGGCCGATGACCTGACCTCGAATGGCATCGAATTGCTGGAGTTGAAGAGCTGCTGCCTGGACGTTGCGTACTATAACAAAATGGTCAGCAGCGTCAAAAACAAAGCCAGTGTGCTTTTTACCGCCGCCTCGCGACTTATAAAGGAAGCTTTTGACAATTTTGCAGATGATGATTTGCAAATCATTATTGACAGGCAGGGCGGTAGGGTTCGCTATCGAAAAAACCTGCAGTTGATGTTTCCGGACATGGAATTGAAGATTCTCCGTGAGAGCCCAGCAGCCAGCAGCTATGAATTGCAGACTAACGGCAGAGGAATGCGTCTGCATTTTGTCGTCGGCGCCGACGAGCGGTTCTTGCCCGTATCGCTGGCATCGATGGTCAGCAAGTACCTCAGGGAGCTTCTGATGGGCAGTATAAACCGTTACTTTGCCAGTTTCGGCGCCGATTTGAAACCAACTGCAGGATACTGGAAAGATGGCTTGCGTTTTATCGAGGACCTAAAAACCAAACTCCCTCATGTCGAGTTCAACAGCAACCAGTTAATCCGTTGTCGTTGATTAGCCGGGCTACGTTTCAAACACAATCTATCTCACCACGTGTTGTTGTTTTCTTGTCAACACACCTGTCAGAAGCGTGCTTTCAGCGTTGCCGCACCAGAGCCCCCGCCTGCTGCTGGCGCAGGTAAGCCAAACCCGACGATGGTCAAATTTTTATTAGCAAACTTTCGAAGTGTACGATAATCGTCTCCTCGTGAATGTCTGCCCACTTAACTGTCTTCTCCTATTAAAGACAAAACGGGGCCTCTCCCGCATCAATCGGTATAGGCCCCGAATTAGTAATGAGTCACTTGACGACTTAATTTGTCCGGCGCTGTTAATTCAGCCACAGTTCTCCATCAAGCCACGGATCCGTTAGTTCGCCTTAATCTTCACGGTCTTCTTACATATCAAAACGGCTTATCATACGGCTTTGTCTTGCCGGCAAGCCAACCAACCTCACCTTCCGACAGAGAATAGTTGTAGAAACGGGCATCGTCCACCGCGCCGGTATAGAAGTCGCTGGGCGTAACGTTGTCCCACTCCTGCCCTATTGACCACCGTGTTACCGTGCTTAAACTAAAGCCGGATGTATACGTGCCTCGCAGAAATCCATCGACGTATACGTATCCTGTATTGCCGCTCCTGACATACGTCAAAAGATGCCACTGGTCGTCATTGACAGCAGGTGGGAACATTGTGTCGCCACCATCATTTACAAACGGATTACCACCAGAAACGCCAAACATCAAAGGATGACTGCTGGCACTATCATTAGATGCAAACACGTTCCCCTCATTTCTCTGCGTGGTTTTGACCCATGCGCTGAGTGTAATATCGGTGCTTGTTATGTCATTAACTACACCGTCAATCGCAACATAATCGCTGCCGTCGAGGTTTATGGCATTCGTGCCAACCTTACCTGCTACAAAAGTCGGATTACCGCCAGCCGTGCCGTGGTTACTCTTACCGGAAGAATCCTGCGTGTCGCCGTCAAACTTCCAGTGCCCTATCAGACGAGTGTCGTCGGGCGCCAATGGTGTGATGAACTCTCGGCCACGAGCATACAGCCCGATGTCGTCAAAGTACAATTTACCAGCAGCACCATTGCCATCAACCCCGAAAGCAAGCTTCGTGACCCTCTGCAGGTTTATGCCTAACGATGCAAGGTCGACATTCCACGCTTGCCATCCAGTTTGTGCTAAGTTACTGGCCTCACCACCGTATGGAACCTTTGAGCCGTTGATCTTCAAATACAGTTGCCCGGTGTTCCCTGTAGCGCCGTTGAAGTGCACCGCCAACGTCTTAACATTAGCTTCAGTCCAGTTCTGCGGAGTAGTGAACGTGCGTTCGGCCTCTGAATATGTTTTGCTGGCGGTGTTGTTGTAGAATAACGGCATCGACTGCTTGCCACCGTGGACAATAGTTTGCTCGCAAAAAGGAGGATTCTCATAACCAACGATAGAGCCGTTTGTCGCGGTGCCGTATCCGTCTATCCACGTATTAAATATCCTGTTGCTCTGGGGGTCAGTTGGGTCAAGGTCATTGTAGCTCTCAAAATCGTCCACGATAAAATATTCTTGTGTCGTAAAGTTCCAGAGGTCGCCCTGCCACGTTGTTGGGGTCTCTACTTCATTGACCTCATCGACCCGCCAGTAGTAAGTCAAGCCTAAATCAAGAGACAAGGGACCATAGCTGGCCTCGCTCACCGTAGTAACAGGTGCAGTACCATCTATCACAGCCTGCTGGTCAGTGCTGACGTACACGTTGTGCTTGGCCGCCTCTCTTCCAGCTCTGAAGGCAAGGGTCACATCCACATCCACATTTGTTGCCCCTGAATCAGGGTTGGGCTCTCTTGCGAGCACTGGTATATAAAAGAAGCGAACCTCACTGAGTCCGAACTGGGGCAGGATGCCTCCCCAGTTGCTGTTAGCTGTGAGTCTGACGTACTTTGCTGCTGCGCCGACAAAATCAATAGTAGTATTGTGTGCATAGTCTGACTCTCCGGGTGCCCGGGCAAACTGGTAAGTATTACCCAACATCGTATAATCGGTGCCATTAGTCGAATACTCGATTGTAACATCTTTGAACCCGAAACCGAGCACTGGCTCCATAAATTCATTAGAGTTCCAAACCCACATTTCGTAGAGTTTGTAAACCCTGTCGAACTGAAATTCTATCCAGGTCGGCTGCGGCCCTGCAGGCTCGCTCAGCCACATATTTTCGTCGCCTTCTTTGCCGTGCAATAAACCACCGGCGTCCAGTCCTGAGCCGTTGACAGTATTCTGTGGCCCTCGCCCCACTGCCTGGCTGGAAGCTGTGGCGATTACGTTCTCGACGGGATAAGCAAGAAGTTCTGTCGTAAAACTCCAGACATCGCCTTTGTATACCGTATAGTCCGGCGGGCCGTTGACTTCATCGACGCGCCAGTAGTAAGTCTTGCTAAAATCAAGGCGTTGGGGCGGAGTATAGCTGTTGGCATCCTGGGTGATGCCGCCAATGCCGTCGTTGACGTCATTGAAGTTCTCACTAAAGTAAACCTTGTGCCCACTGACTGCCGGAGCGAAAATTCCCGGCTTCCAGCTAAGGACCACCTGCCGTACTACATCTGTTGCATCATCGACAGGAACCGGATTTTTAGCCCTGGTGGGCTTGGGTCCTATTGCACCGAACTCGGCTTTTGTCAGTGCAACATTGAGAATCCAAATCTCGTCAATTACTCCGGCAAAAAAGTCTCTATTGGTGCCGGAACCATCTTCATCATGAAATACTACGTTCTGATTTGTCGCACCTATTCCAGTGTCATCTCCATGACTGTGTAATTGACCGCCGGGAGCTGTACTTATTAAGTTTCCGTCCATCCACATCTCAAACTTGTTATTTTCTACTGCTGCTGTTCCGTTTCTGATTACAAGAGCTACTGCGTGCCATTCGTTCGAATTAATAGGGATAGAGAGCCAGGCGCCATTCCAGTTGTATTCTGAACGGTTCCATCCTCCACCGTAGACTTTACCAGCGAAGACGTATATGACCAGTCCGCGCGTTCTTCCGCCCTCCTCGAATATGGTTTGCTTGCCCTGTTTATTGACGTCATCGCATTTGAATACAGCTATGACGGTCCGGTTGGTCCAGGGCCCACCCGTGTTGATATTGGGTGAATCTGGAATACGGATGATATCATCGACTCCATCGAACTTCAACGCCTTACCGCTGAGACCATCAACCACTTCTGGGTTTCCCACTATAGTACCTGTGTTATTATTTGCTGAATCATCTTGTAGTTGATTGCCACTGACATTGTCAAAAAGGTATACATGACCTGTCGTAACGGTAGCGGGGTCGAGCTTAGCTATGGCATTGCCGGACATCACCAGCACCAAAACAAAAGAAACCAAATAAATCAATTTCTTACACATAATAGTCCTCCTTCATAATATGAGCGATTAATTGAGATGCAAAAATCTTCACTCTCCGGCCACAAAGACTATATTATAGCTCTGTGCCTGCATAATAACTCCTCCTCTCTCGAAAAACTACGGAGATTCCACAGGAGCAAAATCCACAAATCCACTCAATCCTGTTTATACCAAATTAGCCGCTTTACTTCAAGAAAATTTAACACAAAATATCTTTGTGGCGGCTCTTTTTGTCATTTTGCAGGCCTTCACAAAGGCTACGCAAAGTTTTGACTGCTTCCTTGAAAGCAGGAACCCGATTGCCTTATTTTGAGATTTCCTGCTTTAGCTGATTTGCGAAAACCCGGTAACTGTCCTGGCCGAAGAGACAAAAGACAACTTTTTCCAAATAGGTGCGGCCTTTAAGATAATCGATAGTTGTCTTAAGCATTATCTCAGCACACCTTTGAATCGGAAAGCCGAATATGCCCGTGCTGACTGCCGGGAAAGAAATGCTTTTTAGATTATTGTTGTCGGCTAATTTGAGGGAGTTTTGCGTTGCATTTTTTAACTTTTCGTCTTCGTTTCCTTCGCCCATACGAGGGCCGACCTCGACTTTTGCACTTTTCGACTGTGTCGAGAGCGCAAGTCTTTGTCACAACAAGACTTACGTCTCAATGCATTCCTGCGAAATTGGGAACCATAAGTGCTTTTGTGACAATAAGTTATGGAAAAAT
>Ga0315312_1000491_pt1 | contig 45479 bp, 37 predicted proteins | sample TDP7_MG_FD_203629 | JGI IMG/M metagenome (GOLD analysis project Ga0315312, IMG submission 203629) | Freshwater sediment microbial communities from Lake Towuti, South Sulawesi, Indonesia - TDP7 | ecosystem: Environmental > Aquatic > Freshwater > Lake > Sediment | place: Indonesia: South Sulawesi... | reverse complement strand
GTTCCTCTTGCCAGAGAAGCAAGAAAACTGGTTTTAGGAAGAACCGTTCCATAGATGCTCATAGTAACACCTATTTTACCACTACTCATTAGCGTTTAGGTGTCACTAATCTATCTGAACGAGAACATTTTTTTTTTTTTTTTTATATATCCCCCGGATATAATAAAAGCTATAATAAATTTAACTCTACCAATTTGTGGAACGACGAGGTGTGGAAAGCCGATGTTTAGAAAGCTAATTTGGAGTAGGCCGAGGTTAAGATTTGTGGAAGTGTTGGTTATAAATATTACGAAGGTAAGAGTGATAAATTGTGTGAAGGTAAGAGGGGTAAATTGTGTAAAGTGGTAAATTTGCAAATGTGAGGGTGGGAAATTGATAAGGAAAATTTCCCAGAAATGGGGTTTTTATTTAACCGGGTTAATAATCCTGGGAGGTTCGTTTTTTCTTTATATTCGGACCTTAGCTCCCACGATACTGGAAGGGGATGGGGCGGAATTTCAAACTCTGGCCTGCACTTTAGGAATTGCCCATACTACCGGTTATCCTTTTTATCTTATGTTAGGCAAACTTTTTACTTTCCTTCCGGTAGGAGATATTGCTTACCGGGTAAATCTTATGTCAGCGGTATGTGCTGCCGGAGCGGTATTTCTCGCTTACTTTATTATGCTGCGATTGGTCAAGAACTTACCTTCTGCCTTCCTGGCCAGTATTTTTCTAGCAATTTCTTATACTTTATGGTCTCAGGCAATTATCGCCGAGGTTTATACTCTCAATCTCCTGGGGGTATCTTTACTACTCTATCTTATTTTCCGCTGGAATAAAAACTGGTATCCGAAGTTCTTATCGGATAGTTCTCCTTCGGATGAGCCCTGGTGGAATTTGCGAAAGGAGCCGGTAAAAGAATTAAGAAGTGAGGCAAGAATTTCCAATTCGGCTTCGACAGGCAAGGATTTTAACAATAGCCCTTCCCGGGCCATCTATCCGCGGAAGGGAAAAAGTCACAATGCTGATTACCGGGACTCTGGCCAGGAAAAGGGAGGGAGCGATGGGAGTGAAAGTGGGCTTTTTCTCATTGCCTTTCTCTGGGGACTTTTTCTGGGGAATCATCTTTCTATCGCTTTTATTGCTTTCCCACTGGCCTATCTTTTGATCAAAAATTATGGCTGGGGAATTAATCTCGGGAAGAAAGTAGGGGTAATGGCAATTTTTCTGGCTCTTGGTTTCCTTCCCAATTTTCTTTATTATTACTATTGTTACGCAGTATCCACTCCTTACGATCATGTGCGCTGCGTAACCTTGCCCTCTCTGGATAGCTGGAATTTATCTCCGGGAGCATTAAATTCCTTCTGGTCCCAGACCTGGTTTTATCTGCGGGGAACCCAGTTTCGGGATCGTATGTTTACCAATTCCCCGGTAGAAATCCTCCGTAGTCTTTTCCTGGAATTGCCGGCACGATTATTAGGGCAGTTTTATCCCCTGGGTTTAATGGTGGGGATTCTGGGAATGGTGGGGATGATGGTCAGTCGGAAAGGAAATCGCTTTCTGGGGCGCTTTTTGCTTATTTACCTGGGAGCAAATCTTTTCTATATTCTCAATTATGAAATCTGGGATATTGAGGCTTACTATCTTCCAGTTTATCTTATCTTTAGCATCTTTATGGGTTTTGGCTGGAAGTTTATTTTCCACCGGTTAAGTGGGTTATTTGGAGGCGAAAGTTTTAGGGGGAGGAGGGAGAGATTTCAGGGGAAAGAAATGGAAGTGCGGAGGGAAGCTGACAAAGGGCGAGATAATTTTGGGGGACATAAAGAGGCTAAGAATGAAGAAGGAAAGTCAGGGAATAGGAGAGATCGGAAGGGAATAAAATATAGACCAAGCTTGATTATGAGATTGCATGCGCGGGTCCCGATACTGTTAGCAACATTTTTATTGTTCCTGCTGGCGGGATTTAATTACTGGTCGGGTAAGATGCTTGCTTACCGGATGAGGAATTATCGCTTCCCGCTGGCTTCTCTGATAGCCGTGGCGGGAAATCATCCTGATTTGAGCCAGGCATACGATGCCTCTCTTATAGGCCGTTATTATGCCACTAAACTTCCGGAAAATGCGGTGGTTTATTCTGACTGGGGGAGGATGTATGTTTTGCGTTATTTTGTCACGGTAATAGATAAGAGGGAGGATGTTTTGATTTATGAAGCTTATCCCTATGGTCCGCGCAAACAATTTTCCTACCAGAAACTTTCTTTTATCGAGAAAAATATTGACCGGCGGCCCATTTATTTTACTTTTTACCCCCGGGAACTGGCTCTTTTCTATTTCATAACCTATGAGGATGGATTCTATCGACTCCGCCGTCTCTCCTTCGGGAGCCAGTAGCCACCTTTACCGATAAATACCTTTTAGAAAGGAGTCGATAATCGAACCCAGTTAGGACTTCCGGCGATTACAGAAGCGAGTTGGCCGGCTGCTTATTAATTCAACGATCATGCGCCACGGCGGGCTTCCGCCAGAATCAGTTCCAATTCCCCGCGGTGATTTTCGGGATCGAAGTAGCAATCAAGAATTTTTTCGTGGGGTAGATTGTTGATGCGCTCATTCATGATAGTGAGCACGCGGGTGTTAATTTCTACTGCTTTTGAAAGCGGCATTCTTTCCGGATTGATGTCAATACCGAAGTAACCACGGTAGCCAATCATCTTCAAAGCATAGAGGGCAGCTTCGGCTTGTTCCCAGGCTACCACCCCTATATTAAGGTCCTGGTCGTAATTGCCCAGGGGCTGGCTATTCCAGTGGGTATGAGCCAGTCTCCCTTCCCGGGCTATCCGGCAGAAAGCATAAGGTAGATCTTCGAATCCCATCCGCACGTGTCCTACTTCGGGGTTTAATCCTACCAGGGCATGTCCTTCTCTAAGTAATCGCCGATTCTCCGGTGATTTTAATCGGGACTCAATATCCCGGGCAGCAAGAATACCATCGGAGGTGGTGCGGTAAATATTATTGGGAGCTGGTTCGTAAGGTTTAGGCTCGATAGCAATTCGCACTCCCGGAACCACATCCATGGCTTGCGCCACTGCTTCTTCGAAAGAATCCCACATATGATAGAAAAAGGTTCCCAGGGGATAAGTATAACCATCGATTCCCGGCCAGATCACACACATATCCGCTCCCACTTCCCTTACCACCCGGAGAGTATTGATCAGCCTTTGCTGGGCTTTATCCCGGACCGGGGAATAGGGATTAGAAAGGGAGCCGAACTCATAATCTTTTTCGTAGAAAATAAAAGGAGCTGCCATCACCACTTTAATACCGGTATCGTTTTCCAGCTGTTTATAAAGATGGAGATTGTCTTCATTGATTTCGTTGGGATAGTGAGCTTCAATTCCTTTAACTCCAAATTTAACTAGATCATATGCTACTTTAATCCTTTCCGAAACCGACAATTCCGGGACATAGCGTTCATGAAATCTTCCTCCTGGCGGACTGAAATACCAGATTCCTACCGAAAATTTTAAATCCAGTTGGAAGGTTGATAGATGCTTTAAAAGATCTTCTTTAGAGTGGCGTTCTTTCTGGTAGCGCAGGTCGACCAATTTAGCCATTGTTAACCTCCCTCCTATCGAATATTCTTGAAAAGCATTTTTGGCCCCCTCATAGGATTATATAAATTTCTTTACGATTTTTCGAGGGAGTTTTTGCTTCTTCTCTCTTTTCCAGTTCTTCTTTCGGTTAAATGGCGACGTTCCAGTTCCATTAAACGACGTTCTACATCCGATCTTCGGTTAAATTCATCTTCCGGAATGGATAGGAACGCGTCTACTAACCGGGGATGAAACTGAATTCCCCGCTGTCGCCTTATTTCCTCTTTTGCTTCCCGGGGAGTCATTGCTTTACGATAAGGACGGTCAGTAATCATGGCATCGTAAGAATCTATCAGGGCGATGATCTGGGCTTCCAGGGGAATTTCATCTCCCTTCAAACCATCGGGATAACCAGTGCCATCATATCGTTCCTGATGGTAGCGCACTATGGGGACATAACGGGAGAGAGAGTTTGCCATCCCTATGATGTTAGCTCCTACTATTGGGTGTTGTTTTACCAGTGCAATCTCTTCCGGGGTTAATTTCCCCGGTTTACGGAGAACCTGTTCCGGAATCATTATTTTCCCGATGTCATGGAAAAGACAGGCTTTCTCCAATTCCCGGATTCTCTGGGATGAAAACCCCAATTTCTGGGCTACCAGACGTGCGTATTTGGCAATGCGGCTGGAATGACCGGAGGTATAAGGGTCTTTGGCATCAATAGCAGCCGCCAGCACCCGGATAGTGTCTACATAAGCTTCTTCCAGTTGCTGGGCCGAGCGACGTAGATTAACCGTCTGTTCCGTTATGGTGTGGGTAGCGGTTCTAACGATGCCGTAGAGAGCAAGATAAAGGAGCAAAAATCCTCCCGCGGTTACCAGCCAGATAGTTCTCTGTCCTTCTCTTATTTTTTGGTAGATAGTTTGGAAATTTTGATAAATCGTAAAAACTCCCTGTACTGAAGGAGAACCGGGATAGCGAATAGGAAGATATAGTGTAAGGACTGGATATTTATTGGGAGGGATATTGGTAATTACTGCTTTTAGTTCCCCTTTCAATGCTTTTTGGAGATAAAGGTCACCTAAAAAATTTTTGCCCACCAATTCCGGAATATCTGACCAGATAATGGTTCCGGCAGGGTTATAGATTTTAATTCCCACCGCATTGGGTAAAGGGAGATGCGTATAGAGTTTCTCCTGGAAGTTACGATAATCATCGTTTAACTTAGGAGTCAGAAATTCTTCCGGCCGATAATGGCTATGAAGAACATCACCGATGAGGCGAGAAATATAATCCTGAGTGCTGAGCACTAATTGTTTTTCCAGGCTGCGGGTAGTGAAAGTTCCCACCCCCCACCCCAGAAAAATTAGTACCAGAGCACTGCTGAGAGCAAACTTTTGGATTAGGCTAAGTTCAATTTTACGCAAAATTTTTTCTTTCCAAATTTAAGATACTTAATTTATTCTACTACTAAAATAATTTTTCGTCAACAGTTTTCTAATGAACGGAAGGCGATGTCCCGATTTTTTATGTTATAATTTTATATGCTATAATTATTAGAGAATACTTTTTTATGGTAGGAGGTGTTGGAAGGTGGCTATCCGCGATAAAAAAGTATTGTTGGTAGTATCGCCGAATGAATTCTCAGGAGAAGATTACCATATTGCCCGAAGGGCATTAGAGGCAGAGGGTGCGAGGGTTACGGTTGCTTCTACCCATTTAGGATTTCTCCGCGCAAAGTCGGGAGCGGGATTAAAGGTAGATATTATGATTGATGATGTCAAAACCTGGGATTATGACGGAGCTATTTTCATGGGAGGAGAAGGAGGAAGAGAGTTTTTCCAGCATGAGAAGGTACATAAATTAGCTAAAGATATGGAAAGTAATAAAGTTCTGGGAGCTATCGGTGATGCCGCTATGGTGTTTGCCAATGCTGGTATCGTCTCGGGAAAGAGAATGACCGGCGCTCAGACGGCCGCCTCTCTTTTGCGGGAGAAAGGAGCAGTATATACCGGGAGAGAAATTGAGGTAGAAGGTAAAATTGTTACTGTCCGCAGTCCCCATTTTATCTCCCAGTTTATTAACGCTTTTACTGATTTATTGGGCCGGGGTCGAGACTGAATCACCATCCCGGCTAGCTTTTTACAAAAATATTGATGGGAGAATAGATTAGAGACGGGTGAGAATAACAAGGATTGCCGCCATCCGGCTTATTTCCGCGGGGATAATATTGGTCATCTTTCTGGCGTTTATAAATTCCACTGCCCGCGGGCAGGTGCTTCTAAATGCCCGGGTAGGTTTTCATGATCAATTCCAGCTGGGAAGCTGGACTCCGGTAAGGGTGGAAGTTAAAAATCGTGGGCGAGAAATAAATGGAATAATTGAGATTGAAGTGGGGGAAAGACGTCCTTTCAGCGTGGAAAAGAATGTGATGCTCTACCGGCAAGCAGTCTGGATCCCTTCTTTTTCTGATCAGATTTATACTTTTTATGTGCTTTTGAATCAGTTTCGTTATCCTTTGGTAGTAAGATTTCGTTCCCCTCAGAGAGAAGAAGAAATTAAGGTTCCTTTGGAACCCTTTGTCACTAAAGAGGGGCTTTTCCTGATTTTAGGTCAGATACCTTCTGTGCTTGCTTCCCGGGTTCTTCTCCCCGGGGCCATTCCGGTAGCGGTGGAGAGACAGGATCTGCCAGAAAAGTGGAAAGGTTACGACGGGGTCCGGGCAGTGATGATGGTGGATCGCTTCTCCGGGCAATTAAATGATGCTCAAATAAAAGCACTGCAAGATTGGATTTATACGGGAGGAATTCTCATTCTTTCCTTAGGGATTAATTATCACCAACTGGTAAATGAACGCTGGCAGAAGTTTCTTCCATTGAAGGTTAAGGGGAGAAGGGTTCTGAATTCTCTTTCCGTTCTGGAGCGGCGTTATGGCAGATTTCCTGCCCGCTGGGGACCATTGGTAGCAATAGAGGGAACTATTGACAATGGGGAAGAGTTAATCACCGAGGAAGATTTCCCCCTTCTCCTTCAGGTTAAACGCGGGGAAGGGAAAATAATCTGTTTGAATTTTGATTATACCATGGCGCTAATTGAAAACTGGGGAGGAAGATATTCTTTCTGGCAGGATCTATTAACATTGATTCCTTCGGCAAAAGAGAAAGAGGTTCTGCGGCCGGAAAAGAATATAGCTATTTCCCTGGTTCGAGTGCAGCCAGAATTTTTCCCTCCGCGAACAAAGATCAGTTTTTTTATGTTGAGTTATCTCATTCTCTTTGCTGGCTGGCGCTATTCATTGCGCTGGAGAGGGAAAAATAAGTTATTTATTTGGTGGACGATTCTGCCCCTGTTAGTAATTGTATTTACATTATTAGGTTACTTTTCCGCAGGAGAAAAAGCTCAGGGCAAAAATGTTATACTCAGCGGTGTCTTCCTTATTCAGGGTTCCGGGCGAGGAGAGATGGCTCAGGTGGAATCACAGATTAGCTTATTATCTCCTTATCCTCGAAAGGTGGATCTCCTGATAGGGGAAAGGGAAGCAATAATTTATCCTCCTCTATTTTTTATTCAGGATAAAATGGATTTTTATTATGAAGAGAATATTACTGGTATGAACATTAAAAATGTTTATCTCAATTTGCGGAATCCTTTTTCCTTTCAGATGATTTTTTTAACCCCCTTTCGTCTCAAAGCCGCTATACAGCGAAGAGAAGATACTATGCAGCTCAAAATTCTTAACTTTACATTTTTTTCTCTTAAAGATATGGTACTTTTCAGTGGGGGTCGGTATTTTCATCTCGGCAATCTAAATCCAGGTGAGGAAATAAACCGGAAACTTTCAATGGAAGAAGGGAAACAATTGTATTTACCACCTCTAACCGAGATAATCTCCGCTACACCAAAGGGAATTTTTAACGAACAAGAAATGCAACAACTGGTGTGGGCATGGATGGAAAGAAGATATTATCAGGATTTCCAGAGAAAAACTTATCTAACGGGATGGTGTCAATTATCATCCTGGCCCCTCTCAGTAAAGGGAGCTTTGGTCAATCGCCGGATTTATACCCTTTTCCAGGTACCGCTGGAGGAAACTGAATGAGAAGCAACCCGATTTTCAAAGCGGATTTTTTGCTTGGTGCCCGGAGTAAAAAATTTACTCGTATTTATTTTTGGTTTCTATTAACAATTACCCTAATTCTCTGGATAAACTGGCCCTCATCTCTGCCTTATGGTGACCGGGTGATACGAGGGGAACCCTTAGATCTTACTCTGGTAATGCTGACCCTGCAAATGATACTCATTTTTTATCTGGCATTATCTCTATCCAGTGGAGTAGTGATGGTGGAAGGCGAACTTAGCCTGCGGGACCTTTTGGTGGCTGCTCCCCGCGATAAGGGATTTATAATAAGAGCCAAAGTGGCTAATTACCTTATTCAATCTTTGCTTTTGTTAATTTCGCCAGTTCCATTGGTGGTCCTGGCCACCACGGTAAGTAGCCTGGACATAAAAACTCTTCCTAAAGCCTACGCCATTTTAATAGGATTGATTATCGGACTGGGAGGAATAGGCTTTTTCTTTTCGGTGGTACTGCGAATTACCTTGCGCAGGATAGCTAACTGGGGGGTAATTTTGTTTTGCTGGATTATTACTTATATTATTGATCAAAAGGTTCCTTTCTCTTTCAAAGGCTGGAGACTAATTCACTGGAATCCTTTTGTAGCTTTATTTTCTCTTAGCGAAAATAAGATTTTAGGGAATAAGATGATGGAAATGAATATATGGGAAATGTGTTTGTGGGGTTATATTATTTTGGGAGTAATTTTCGTGGGATTAACTGTTTGGTGGATAAAAAAGAAGTTGCCGGTAACTTCCCAAAGTTGAAGAGGGGTAAAAAGATGGAAGATGTAATGGTCTTAGCCCGTAAGGTAAGGAAAGTATCCTGGAAAATTCGTTTTTCCCGGGCAATAGAGTCTGCTCTTAGATTTCTAATGGGCGGGTTAATAGTAGATGCGCTTTTCCTCATCGCAGTGAAAATTATTGGTCCTCCTTCCTTTCAGTTCCAGTTATTTTTTCTTTTAATTGTGGGGGCAATTACCGGTGGTATTCTTTACGGCCTCTTTCGTCCTCTCCCTCCGATAAAGGCAGCTCGACTATTGGATCAGAAATTAAATCTCCGGGAAAGGGTGGGAACTGCTCTGGAATTAGCTCCCTCCAAAGAAAGGGAGTGGCCGATAGCAGTAACGCGGGATGCACTCGCTTGTCTTCAGGACTATCCTCTCCGGAAAATAAAATTCCGTTGCTGGCCACGAGAAATTAAAATTCTTCCCTTTTTGGTAGCTTTTTTATTCATTATTTATTTACTACCTCCATTATCGGATTGGGATTTTCTTTCCGCTTCCCGCACAGGAATTCTTGCTGGAGAAGGCGAACGTCTGGAAAAGATGACTTACTCTCTTCAGGAAAAAGTTCCCAAACAGGAATGGGATCAAAGCCGGGAACTTCTCTCCCAGTTGGAAAATTTGAGCCAGCAGATGCAGCGGGAAGGGATTGGCTTGGAAGAAATTATCGATAGGCTTTCGGCTCTTTCTCAGACTGCTCAAAAAAGGCAGCAGGAACTGGAGGGGTTAAATATTTTTAGCGAAGGAGGAAGGGGAGGGGAAAGTGGAACTCCTCCCTTAGAGGGAGACGCCGAAGAAAACTTTTATCGTTTAAAGTTAGATAAGCTTAAGCAATTACTGACGGCGGTAGAAGGTGGTAGATGGGGTGCCGATCTGGAAAGCGAGATAGAAGAATTGAGTCGTGATCTTCCTCCTGGCGATGATTCTCGGAAATCGTTGGAGGAAGTTTCCCAAGCTCTCTCGGAAGGAAAAGGAGAACAGGCTGAGGAAGAACTGCGTCAGGCTATGGAAAAAATTAAAAAATCTCATTCCTCCAGTCAGGAGAAACAATTTCTGAATGAATTGCAGCGTGAAATTGATAGAAGCCAGCAACAGCTCCGAGAAAGGAAGGGTTCGGCGGAATTTTCTCCCGGGGAAGAACTTACTTCTCCATCGCAAGCAATCCCTCAGGAAAAGGAACTGGATTATCCCCCGACGGAAGAGTCAGAAGGGGGGACTTCTGCAGGAACCGAACCTTCTGCCCATCCCGAAGGACTACCCACTGAACGCCTTCCCAGTTCTGGGGAGGAGATTCGTGTTCCAGGTGAGTTTCCTTTAGAGGCAGAGACATCTCTTAAAATATATATCCCCGGAGGAGAAAAAGAGGCTAAAGCGGGAACTCCTTTGCGGGAGGTTTATCCCCGTTACCGAAAAGTAGCCGAAGAAACTCTGATTAAAGAAAGAATCCCTCTGGGATTTAGAGAATATGTGAAAGAATATTTTCAATCATTAGAACCGAGGTAAGGAATTGAATAATCGAGGAGGTAAAAGTTCCAAAATGGCTATTTCAGTGGAAGATAGGACCCGTTTATTTCGTGTCACTTTTAAGCGACTAGAAAATGAAATCCAGAAAGTAATTGTGGGCCATCAGAAGGTAATTGAAGGAGTGCTGATTTGCCTTCTGAGCAAAGGGCATGTTCTTCTGGAGGGAGTTCCCGGCTTGGGGAAAACTCTGCTGGTCAAGACTCTAAGTGAAGTTTTGAATCTTTCTTTCTCCCGGATTCAGTTTACTCCGGATTTGATGCCCGCAGATATTATCGGGACCAATATTATCTGGGAAAGTGAACGCGGAGAAAAATTTTTCCGCTTTCAGAAAGGGCCCATCTTCGCTCATATCATTTTGGCCGACGAAATCAATCGGGCTACTCCTAAAACTCAATCCGCACTACTGGAAGCCATGCAGGAAGGAGGAGTTACGGTAGCGGGAACTCTGCACCGTTTAGAAGAGCCCTTTTTTGTGTTAGCTACCCAGAATCCTATAGAAATGGAGGGAACCTATCCCCTCCCGGAAGCGCAGCTGGACCGCTTTTTCTTTAAATTGAAGGTAGAATATCCCGATCTTTCAGAACTGAGCGAGATTGTAGAACGCACCACCAAATCGGAAGTTCCTCGAGCGGAAAAAATAACTACCGGGAATGAAATTCTGGAGATGCGTCAGATTGTCCGGGAAGTTCCCATTGCTTCCTATGTAAAAGATTACGCTCTGAAATTGGTTTTAGCCACTCATCCTAATTCTGCCATTGCTCCGGCGGAAGTAAAACGCTTTGTAAAGTACGGTTCCAGTCCTCGGGGAGCCCAGAGTCTGGTACTGGGAGGAAAAGTAAAAGCACTTATTGAGGATCGGTACAATGTGAGTTTTGATGATATCCAGGAAGTAGCCCATCCTTCCTTACGACATCGTATTCTTCTTAATTTTGAAGGTGAAGCCGAAGGGTGGGACTCTGATAGCGTAATTGATATTCTTCTTAAAGGAGCGAAACCGGGGGAATAAATGGCTAACAAGTTTTTGGAGCCGGAATTTCTGCGCAAACTGGAATCTCTCAGTGTGGTAGCGCGGAAGGTTTTTATGGGACAACTGGTAGGGGAACGCACCAATCCCAAAAAAGGGCGCAGTGTGGAATTTGCTGATTATCGCGGCTACCAGATGGGGGACGATTTCCGTTATGTGGACTGGAATATTTACGGGCGACTGGAAAAATTATTTGTGAAACTTTTCCGGGAAGAGGAAGACCTTACCTTTCATTTGCTGGTGGATGCCAGTCAGTCCATGGCTTTCGGTGATCCATCTAAGTTTGAATACGCTCTTAAAATTGTAGCCGCACTCAGTTATATCGGTCTGGCTAATCTGGATCGGGTAAGTCTTTATTTCTTTAATGCTCATACCCAAAAAAGGACCGGACCGTTAAGGGGAAAACATCAGATTTTCTCAATCTTTCAGGTTCTGGAAGAAATGTCCTGTAGCGGGGAGACGCAATTCGATCGGTTTATCCGCAATTATGCTCTGGAAGCAAAAATTCCGGGAGTAGCGATAGTCATTTCTGACCTGCTGGATCCCGGAGGCTATACCGAAGGGCTTTTGGCCTTGCGATATCACAAGTACGATGTTTTTCTGGTCCAGGTAGTATGTGAGGATGAACTGTTTCCACCCTGGCAGGGAGATCTAAAACTGGTGGATAGTGAGACGACTGAAAAATGGGATATTACCATTACTCCGGAACTTCTCGAACATTACGGGGAAACCTGTCATAAATATTTTCAAGGAATTGAGAATTTCTGCCGTCGGCATGAAATAGATTATCTGCGCACCAGCACTTCCATTCCTTTTGAAGATTTAATTTTGAAATATCTCCGGCAGGGAGGACTGGTGAAATGACTTTTCTTAATCCCCTGGGATTAGTAGCCCTGCTTCTGGTTCCCATAGTGATTCTTTTCCATTTTTTGCGATTGAAACGACAGGAAAAAATTGTTTCCAGCACTATATTATGGGAACGTGCATTGCGAGATTATTATGCTAATACCTGGTGGAAGAAAATCCGGAAGAATATTCTTTTGTGGTTACAGATTTTAACAGTGGTATTACTGGCTCTGGCCCTTTCCCGTCCTTGTTTTCCCTGGATGGGAAAAGAAGGAGGAAATGTAATGATCGTGCTGGATACCTCCGCCAGTATGCTTGCCCGAGACGTCTCTCCCAATCGTTGGACGGTGGCTCGCCGGGAAGCGGAAAAAATTGTGGATAAACTGGGAAGAAATCAGCAGGTAATGCTTCTAGAAACCGGTCTTTCCCCCCGGATAGTGGTTGCTCTCACCGGTAAAAAGGAAGAAGTCCTTAAAGGAATTGCTAGTTTGAGTCCCCGGGAGGTGCCCGCGGATCTGGAAAAAGTGCTGCAGTTTGCCCGGTCATTAAAGAAAGCTTACCGTATTAAGAATATTTATTTCATTTCCGATGGGGGAGGAAAAGAATTTAACCGGGAAGTATGGGAGGGGGAAAGAGACTTGGAGTGGCGACATATTGGGAAAGGTAATGATAATGTTGGTATTACCGCATTTTCCGTGCGCAAGAGTTACCGCAGTAATTTTGATTACGAGGTATTTCTGACTTTACAAAATTTCAGTAATGAGAGTCGCTCTTTTCCTTTTACCATCCGTGGGGGAGATAAAATTTTTTACCAGCAAAAATTTTCCCTGGCCGGAGGAGAAAAAAAATCTTTAGTTATTCCGGTAGTTAGTCGGGGAGAAAATTCGATTGAAGCATTTATTGATATCCGAGATGATTTACCAATAGATGATCGGTCTTACGGGATAATTCCTTTCCCTCCTCCCATTTCGGTATTACTGGTGAGTAAAGAGGGCTATTTTCTTCAAAAAGCTCTCCGGCTACATCCCCGGGTAATTTTGAAGGTGATACCACCGCAAGATTGGGCTTCCGGCCAGAATGTGGATGTGACTATTTTTGACGGTTACTCTCCTTCTGAGATTGGAGAAGGAAATTATATCTTTATCCGGGCTACTGCCAGAAATCTCCCTCTCCAGGTAGTGGGAGAGCAAGAATCAGTAAGCGTATTAGACTGGAATCGTCAGCATCCTCTTACCCGTTATTTAGATTTTTCCCGTTTACGTATACAGCGAGCCTGGAAAGTAAATCCTCCTTCGGGGAGTCAGATATTGGTGGGAGCTACTTCTGGTCCGCTGATTCTCGGATGGGAGGGGAACAACCGCCAGGTATTGTGGATTAATTTTTATCTTCAAGAATCCGATTTCCCCTTACAGGTGGCCTTCCCGGTTTTTCTTTCCCAGGCGTTGGATTGGCTGGTTCCTTTAGCCGGTTATGAACAGGAAGGAAGGATTCGGGCTGGGGAAACCGCTAATTTGAGGGTTGATCCCCGATTGCGGGAAGTAAAAGTAATTGACCCTCGTGGGGGGGTAAAATTGCTACCGGTAGAAAGAGGAAGAATAATGGTGGAAGAGACAAATTACCAGGGCTATTACCTTCTGGAAGCGGGCTCTTATCGATCCTCTTTTGCTGTCAGTTTGCTCAGTGAAGAAGAATCCAATATTCAGCCCCGGATTCCACCCCTTGCTCCCCTGGAGGAAGAAAGGGGATGGGAGACTGGTCAACGGTTTTACTCAGAACTATGGCGGTATCTGGTTTTTTTGGTTATCCTTTTATTAATGTTAGAATGGTATTTCTATCAAAAATTTAGAGAGGGATTAGTTTGATAAGGTTTTATCGTCCTGAGTTTCTTCTGCTACTTCTGTTGATCCCGGTGCTATATCTTCTGGGCCGACGGATTACGCGTTTTAACTGGATCCTGCTGCGGAGGATTATTCTTATTTTATTGTTAGTAGTGGTCTTAGCTGGACTTTTGGTAGCTCGTCATGCCGACCGACTATGTGTCATTTTTGCCTGGGATATTTCCCAGAGTATGGATGGAACCCGTGATCAAGCCCTGGCCTTTCTGACGCGAGCAGTTCGTAACATGAAGAATCAAGATCTTTTTGGGATTTTAATTTTTGGCCGCGAGTCCTATTTAGTGAAAGCTCCGCAAGTAAAGGCGGAAGTAGTGCTCCCTACTTCCTTTCCTGACTCTACCGGAACCGACCTGACTAAAGCTATTTCCGCTTCCTTAAATATCTTCCCTTCCGGTTATGCCCGAAAAATTGTTCTTATTAGTGATGGTAATCACAATGTGGGAGATTTATATCCCACAATTTCTTTAGCCCGTTCCCAGCAGGTGGAAATTTCGGTGGTACCTCTGGCTTCTTCCCGAACGGATGTCGTGAGAGTAGAAGAGGTAGTTACCCCCGGCAAGGTTAATCTTAACCAGACTTTCGAATTAAAAGTGATGGTAAATGCCTTCCGAGAAGGTCTAGCCCGTCTACTAATTTTCCGCAATCAACAATATGTGGGGGAGAAGACAATTCCCCTGACCCCTGGTAAGAGCGCATTTCAGCTTCCTCAGTCTTTAGATAAACCAGGATTTTATAGTTACGAAGTTTATCTGGAATGGGAGGAGGATCCAGTAAAAGAAAATAATCAGGGAACCGGCTTTGTAACCGTTCAAGGTAAGCCAAGAGTCTGGTATTTGGAAGGTGATCCCTTGGCCGGTTTACCCTTGAGAAATGCTCTAATGGCTCAGGGCCTGGATGTAGAAATGGAAGATCCTTCTAATTTCCTTCCCCGGCTTAATCAGTTGCCCACTTATGATGCTTTGATTTTAAGCGAGGTTTCTGCTTCCACCCTTACCCTGCGAGGAATGAAAATTATTCAGCACTATGTGCAGGATATGGGTGGAGGCCTGATAATGCTCGGCGGCTCCCAGAGCTTTGCTCCCGGAGGATATAGTGGAACTCCCTTAGAAGAGGTTCTGCCGGTTTACATGGATGTGGCGGGAAAGATGCAGGTGCCCAGTCTGGCTCTTATGTTGGTGATTGATCGTTCCGGCAGTATGGGTTCATTGGAGCAGGGAATCCCCAAAGTGGAACTGGCCAAAGAAGCAGTTCAGTTGGTAATTGATATCCTCAGCGAAAGGAATGAGATAGGTGTAATTGCTTTCGATACCAGTTTTAACTGGGTAGTTCCTTTACAAAAGGTAAAAGATAAAGAAAAGATAACTCAAGCCGTGGCCACCATTCAGTCCGGAGGAGGAACCGATATGTATCCGGCTATGCAGGAAGGCCATCAGGCGCTTAAGAAAAGCCGTGCTCAGATTAAACATCTTATACTTCTTACCGATGGAATATCGGAACCCCACGATTTTGCCTCTCTGGTGAGAGAAATGGTTAAAGATGGAATAACGTTATCGTCAGTAGCAGTAGGAAAAGATGCCGATGTCCGTTTGCTGGCAAATCTCGCCGAAATCGGTCGGGGACGCTACTATTATACCGATGATGCTTACAGTATTCCCCGAATTTTTGTCCAGGAGACACGAATTGCATCCCGAACCGATTTAGTAGAAGAACCTTTCCGTGTCCGTCTGATTAGCTTTGGGGAACTGATTAGAGGAATTAAATGGGAAGAGGCTCCCCCTCTGAGAGGCTATGTAGTTACGGTGCCTAAAAATACTGCCGAAGTGTGGCTCCGGTCTCACCGGGAGGACCCAGTTTTATTAAGCTGGCGTTATGGCCTGGGGAAGGCGGTAGCTTTTACCTCCGATGCCAAAACCCGCTGGGCTAATTGGTGGCTAGCCTGGCCGGGATACCAGCAGTTCTGGGGACAAGTGGTGCGCTGGGTTCTTAAGGAACGCTCACCGCTGTTAACCGCGGTTAGCACTCATCAAGAAGGAAACGAGGTCTGGTTAACCAGTGATGTGGTGGACGAAGAAGAAAATTTTGTGAATTTTTTAAATACGGAAATGGTGGTGGTAGCTCCTTCCGGAGAACGACAAGTATATCCGCTGGAACAAGTAGCTCCCGGAAGATACGACGGCAAATTTCTTAGCCGGGAAATGGGAAGTTATCTTCTAGCTCTGGTTCAGAAGAAAGGTAATCAACTGGTAAATACCGAGATAACGGGATTTGCCTTTCCTTACTCACCGGAATATCAAAAAATTGGTCTCAATGAAGAGATTCTGGAAAATGTTGTCTGGATGACGGGAGGAGAATTTATCCATCGTGGTGAGGAAGTTTTTAGTAAGCGGTCCCGATTAGGAATCACTCCTACCGAATGGCAGTTACCTTTCCTTCTTACTGCCATTATCCTCTTTGTTTTAGATGTGGGATTTCGACACGCCCGACTGGGGGAATGGTTAAAGACAACTGCTACCCGGATAAGAAAGAAAGAGGGTCCTGCTCCCTCAGAAGTTATATCTTATCCCGAACTGGTAAAAAAGGTAAAGGGAGAGCCTCCCTCTTATCCCCAACCGAGCACGGAGACTTTGCGGGCTCAGGATCAAGCCCGTTACTATGCTGCCCGCATCTACCTAGCCCGTAAAGGTAAAAAAAGGTAGCGGTCAATAGGGACAAAAGGGAACAGTCAATTATGAACCGCGCGTTTAATAAGCTAAAAATTAAAAGGCGGGAGTACCATCGCCTTTACGAGACAGGAGAATTACATAAAAAAGTAGAACTCGCATATGAAATCTTAGAAGAGTGCCGACTCTGTCCCCGTCAGTGCAAAGTAAATCGACTGGAGAATAAGAAAGGGTTCTGTTGGGCGGGGAAAAATCCAGTAATATCCGGTGTCCATCCCCATTTCGGGGAAGAGCCTCCCCTGGTAGGAAGGCACGGTTCGGGAACTATATTTATGACCTATTGTAATCTGGGCTGTATTTACTGCCAGAATTATGAAATCAGCCATTTAGGAATGGGAAAGGAGATTAGTGTTGAAGATTTTGCCCGGGCGATGCTTATACTTCAGCGTCAGGGCTGCCATAATATTAATATTGTGACTCCCACCCATTTTATGCCCCAACTCCTGGCGGCGCTGGAATTAGCCATTCCTGCTGGCCTTTCGCTGCCATTAGTTTATAATTGTGGTGGTTATGAGTCGCTAGAAAGTCTGAAATTACTTGATGGAGTAGTGGATATTTACATGCCGGATGCTAAATATACTGACGAGAAAGTAGCGCGGAAATATTCGCAGGCTTCTGATTACCCAGTAGTGATGGAAATAGCTCTTAAAGAGATGCACCGGCAGGTTGAGGATCTGGTGATTGATGAGGAAGGGATTGCCCAGCGGGGACTACTGGTAAGGCATTTAGTTTTACCGGGAGGACTGGCGGGAACGGAGAAAGTCATGCAGTTTATTTCCCGAGAACTCTCTCCCCATACTTATGTTAATATTATGGACCAATATCATCCTTGTTACCGGGCAGTAGAATTCCCCGAAATTAGCCGAAGGATTAGCGGGAAAGAATATCAGGAGGCAGTGGAGATTGCCCGGAAATACGGACTCTATCGCGGCTTTTAAAATAATACCTTAATTAAAATGAAAAAGGAGGGAGAAGGTAATTTTAATTTAGCCTATGAGTCTATTAGAAACGATTAAAGATAAGCCCCAACCGGATTTTCAGAGAATGCGGAGGGTACTTCTGCGGCAGGGAATTCCGGATCGAATTCCCTTCGTGGAATTATATCTGGATGTGCCGGTAATGGAAGCTCTTCTGGGGGAGAAATTTCCCGATCCTGATGATCGGAAGCATTACCAGGAGTATGCTCAAAAACTGGTAAAGGTCTGGTATCATCTGGGTTATGATTATGTGAGCGTGGCGGTGAAATTGCCCCTCCCTACCCGACAAAATGTTATTGAGGATACCGCTATGGCGGGAAGGGAAAGGAAATGGGTGGATGAATCCCATGGAAAGATTGAGAATCGCCAGGATTTTGACCGTTACCCCTGGCCTTCTCCGGCAGATATCGATTATCTCCTGATAGAGCGGGTAACGGAGGTTCTTCCGGAAGGTATGAAAATTATCGGGACTACTGGCGGAATTCTGGAATGGGTGATGTGGGTTATGGGATTTGCCCCTTTTGCCCTGGCACTGATAGAAGATCCCGATTTAATACAGGAAATGTTTAATTGTGTGGGGGAGCTAACCGTTAGCGTTCACCAGAATCTGGCGGAACGCAATGCGGTGGGAGCCCTCTGGCTGGGGGATGATATGGGTTACAAGCAGGCAACCATGATTTCTCCTCAACATCTCCGAAAATATGTTTTCCCCTGGCAAAAGAAGTTAGCGGATACTGCCCATTTCCATAATAAACCTTTTCTCCTTCATTCCTGTGGTAACCTGGAAGAAATAATGGAGGATTTAATAGATTATGTAAGAATTGATGCCCGACATTCTTTTGAAGATGCAATTACTCCGGTTACCGAGGCCAAGGCACGCTATGGCCATCGTATAGCCATTTTGGGAGGGGTGGATATGGACGTTCTGGTTCGGTCTTCGGAAGACCGCTTACGACCTTATGTGCGCCGTATCCTGGAAGAATGTGCTCCGGGAGGAGGTTACGCTCTGGGCTCCGGAAATAGTGTAGCCAATTACATCCCGGTCCAAAATTATCTAATTATGCTGGATGAAGGACGGAAGTTTTCTCTCTGAGAGGAGGATAATCCCATGCAGAAAAGGACTTTAGGTAAGACTGGTCTTCAAGTCTCCGTGATTGGCTTTGGTGGAATTCCTATTCAACAGGTGGACATGGAAAATGCGGTGAAGATTCTGCGGCGAGGAAGGGAACTGGGAATTAATTTTTTTGATACTGCCCGGGTTTATACCGATAGTGAAGAAAAGATGGGGAAAGCTCTTTCTGATTTTCGGAAAGAAATTTATCTGGCTAGTAAAACTATTCGTCGCAGTTATGAAGAGGCAGCAGAAGATGTAAATATTAGTCTAAAAAACCTCCGCACGGATATAATTGATGTTTATCAGGTGCATGATGTTAAAAATGAACGGGAATTCGAGCAGGTGTTCCGCGAGGATGGTTCTTATCGGGCACTGGAAGAAGCCCGTAAGAAAGGGAAAATAAAATTTATTGGTTTTTCTGCTCATCGTCCGGAAATTTTACGACGTTTGATTGACACCGGGAAATTCGATACCGTGCAATTGGGATATAATCCCGTGGACAAAGAACTGAATGATGAAATTATTACCTATGCCTATCGGAAAGGTATGGGCATTATTGGCATGAAGCCGCTGGCCGGTGGTCTTCTCAATAACGCCCCAGTCTGTCTGCGGTTTGTGTTGGCCAAAGAAGTTTCTACGGTAATTCCGGGAATGAAGGCCCTGGCCGAAGTGGAAGAGAATGCCCGGGTGGGGCTTTCTTCCCTGACCATTACTGAGCAGGAAAGAAAACGGTTACTCGAGGAAGCGGATAAACTGGGGAAAAATTTCTGCCGGCGTTGCGGTTACTGTCTACCTTGTCCGGAAGGAATTGATATTCCCCAGATTTTCCGCTTAGAGAGATATTTTATTACCTACTACTACGAATCTTTTGCCCGGGAAGAATATGCCCGTTTGAAAGTTAAGGCCGATGCTTGTGCGGAATGCGGCGATTGCGAAGAAAAGTGTCCTTACAATCTTTCCATCCAGGAAATGCTGAAACAGGCTCACGCTCGACTCAGTTCAACCGCCTAAATCATCGGGTTTATAATAGTGATGGTATTTTTTCTTCCATGGCTGAGCTATTTATGCCTGAAATAGATGTGTTTAAACCGCCAAGATATACTTAAACCGCCAACTCTATAGTGGCAGCATTTTCTCCTCGAAGGAAAATTTTTCTCATCCGACCGCTAATAACAATTTTTACTTCATCTCCGGGAAATAAATCAAAGTAATTATCGGAGTAAAATACTTCCGGAGTATCAGCACTGATTTCTAATAATCGCAGGTAATTATCAGTGCTTATTTTTAGCCGGACATCATCTCCTTCCCTCTCGGTTTTTGCCTTTAAATTGGCGGGCAAAAATTTCAGTTCTCGGAAGGGGACAAAGAAGAACTGGTTGGTAATTCGCATATCGGAGAGAGAATAATCGACAGGGATAAATCTTGCTCCTAAATATTCTTGGTTTTTCTCTTTAATTGTCAACTGAGAGAATTCCGGAATATCCACCGGGGAAGATTTATTGGCCAGCACTATAAGGTCCATTTCTCGCCGCCAGAAAACATTTCTCTGAAAGTTTCCCTGCCATACTTCTATTTTTCCCTTTACTTCCTTTAAAAGATCGCTGGTGACCCAGAGGGAAATTTTCTCCTCTTCTTCCCGGAAGGAAATTAGCAGAGGTTGATAAGCCCGCTTCACATAATAAAAAGCAATTTTGGGGCGCAGATAATAATCCAAAATACTCCAGCTAATTACCGGCCAGCAATCATTAAACTGCCAGAATAGACTTCCTGAACAATGAAATTTGCGCCGCCGGAAATGCTCAATGGCAAATTTAAGACCTTCTGCCTGTCCCAGCTGGCCAAAGCGGATATATTCTTCAATATTTTGCGGGATACCAAAATAGCCTTCATTATAGGTCTGAATTCTTTGCATTCCTTTAGGATGTTTATTGTGATAGGCTACCATTTCTCCTAATGGCCAAAGTTCTTTTTCGGAAATTACCGTCTTTAATGTTTCCAGAGCAGGAGGGGATTGAATTCCGTATTCGGTGAGGAATTTAGCTTTTTCCCGAGCATAATTACGGAATCCTACTCCTTTCAGGGATTCATCTTCTATGTTAATTCCTACCCAGACTTCGTAGCTGTGGCGGTTACCTTCCAATGGGGAATCTGGTTCTTCCCCTCCCCAGGGACTGCTGGGACGATAAGGCCGGGTGGGGTCCATCCGGTGGAGGACTTCCGGTATAACTTCGAAAAAGATATTGGTAGCCTGGTAGGGACCGGTAGAAGGATCGCTTTTCTCTTTCATGCGATGGATCCACTGATTTTCATTATTACCACACCAGACCAGGATGCAGGGATGATTACGTAATTGCCGGACAACGATTTCTGCCTCCCGCCGGGCTTCGTTTACAAACTGGGAATTATCTCCGGGATAATCGGCGCAAGCATACATGAAATCCTGCCAGATCATTATTCCCAATTTATCACAGAGATCGTAAAAGTAGGGGTCTTCGTAAATTCCTCCACCCCATACCCGAAGAATATTCATATTAGCCATTTTTGCCTGCTCCAATAATTGCCGGTAGCGGGCCCGACTAATCCGGGGAAGAAAGGCATCAGCAGGGATCCAGTTAGCACCGCGGGCAAAAATTTTCTCTCCGTTAAATAAAAAGGTAAAAGTCTTTCCTTCTTCCTCCAGATCCAATTCTTCCTCCAGGGCCATCGTGCGGATGCCAATTTTCTGAGAATAGCGGGCAATGGCGGAAGAATTTTCTTCCTTAACTCTTGCTTCCAGCAGATAAAGATTAGGTTCTCCTGCCCCATTAGGCCACCAGAGAGCGGGATTTTCCACTTCCAGGAAGAAACTCATTTTCTGGACTCCTTTAACCGGAGTAAAAGAGCGTTTCTGGGTTATCTTCTGTTTTTCTCGCAGTAGTTCGATTTCCAGTGAACAAGGGTTCGATTTGGTGATAAGTCCCTCCAGTTCTACTTCTACTTCTATTCGTGCCCGCCCGGATTGCAAATTGATGGTTTTAGCCCACAGGTCAAGAATCTTTACCGTGCGATAACCGTGAAGTTCTACCGGACGCCATATCCCGATGTTAGGAAGTTCCGGACCCCAATCCCAGCCGAAGGTGCACTGACATTTGCGAGCAAATATACGGCCGGGATAAAAGGCTGCCCAGTATTTGCGGGTATCAATTTGGGGATCCAGCACTTTGAAGGGAGAACGTAGCCTGACTACTAATAAATTTTCCTCTTCCCAATTTATATTTCCAGTAACATCTAATATCCAGGGGGCAAACATATTGGCATGTTCCCCTATTTTATTCCCATTTAGCCAGACGGAGGCAAAGGTATCCAGGCCCTGAAATACCAGTTCCAATTTATCCAGAAAATCGCGGCGGAAAGTGGAAGGGAGAAGAAACTTCTTCCGAAACCACCATTCCTTTTCCGCTACCCAGTGACATTTAAGATCATTTTTGCCAGAGAAAGGTTCTTCAATATTTCCATACCAGAGCAAATCTAAATGCACCTCCCCGGGGACCCGGGCATCCAGCCATTCATCATCGCCGTACTTAATAGTCCAGGGTTGGTATTTTTCTCCTTCTCCATCCTCAAAGTAACATAATTTCCAATTTTCATTTAGTAGTTGTTTCATTTTTAACCCCCATTATCATATTTTCTGTCCGCTATTCTGTTGAAAGTTTAAGCTAAAGCTTGTTGCATTGTCAAGCATAATACTGAACTGGAGTTTCCTCAAAATTCAGGAAAAATAAACGAACCTGTTTCTAAAAAGAAGGAGCCACTGGCGAACGAATAGCGGAGGAGCAGCTACAAAATAAGCAAAACGAGGGAATGATACATTAGAAGCAGGACAAATTTCTGATTCAGGATAGAATTAATCTTTTTCCCTCGAGGATTTTTTGCTCATTAACCAGGAAGTCCAGATGCTTATTTCATAGAGAGCTATGAGAGGGAGAGCAAGAAGGGTAAGAGTAAGGGGATCCACCGTAGGAGTAAGAATAGCGGCCAGAATGAATATGCCCAGGATAGCGTGTTTTCGCTTCTTTTGTAGAGTGCGGTAGGTAATGAGGTTGATTTTGGTTAGAAAAACGGCGATCAAGGGAAATTGAAAGACTAATCCAAAAGCTAGGATTAAAGTAAGAAGAAAAGAAAGGTAGCTATTGAGGGAAATCATGTTCCTGACCTCAGGAATGAGTTCCAGTAAAAACTTTAGTCCCCACGGGGTAAGGAAAAAGGCAAATACCGTCCCCGCCAAAAAAAGGATAATCGAGAAGAAAAACGACCATTTCAGGTATCTTTTTTCGGAATGGGTTAGTGCGGGAACAGTGAAGCTCCAGACCTGATGTAGGATTATGGGAGAGGAAAGAACCACACTGCTAATCAAAATGGTTTTAAGGAGGACGGAAATTTTTTCGGTGGGACTTAGAACTATCAGTTCTACCCCCAGATGACGGACAGGATAAAGTAAGAGGAAGAAGATTCTCCGGTGGACGAAAAAACCCAATATAAAACTGCATCCCAGAGCTAGTAGACAGATTAATAGTCTCCGCCGCAATTCCTGTAGGTGCTCTAATAAGGTCATTTCCGTAGAGGAAGAAGGGTCGCTCATAAATAATTATTCTAAGTCAAAGATTAGGGACTATTTCAGACTTTCTTTTCGGAAGATTTTTTTCCCTTTTTACCAGGACCTTTGGTAGAAACTTCATCACCACTTTCGGGTTCCCCGGTTTCCTGAATTTCCCGGGTAGCTTTTTTAAATTCGCGGAGTGCTTTCCCTACCGCTCTTCCGATTTCCGGTAGACGATTAGCCCCGAATAATAAAAGGGCGATTATGAGTATAAGTACTAATTCTGGAACTCCTAAATTCATACTTTCCACCTCCAAAAAATTAATAAGAAATTCTGCGCCATCCCCTTCCGGCGAAGTACCCGCTTGTCTGACTTACGGGAATGATCTGGATAGCCGCCTCACCCGGTAGAGGACAGCGATTTTCACAGGTGCCACAGCCAATACAGTCTTCTGGCAAAACATAAGGGCGGAGGAGCTCCCTATGGGATTGGGGAAGTAATGCTTTTTTTACCTTAATAGCTTTAGTAGGTATCGGGCAAACTTCCTCACAAACTATACAGCTCTGATTTTTTGCCCAGGGAAGACAGCGTTGCCGGTCAATAAATGCAGTTCCTATCTTAATTTTCTGTTTTTCCTCCAGCGGCATTTTTTTAATAGCCCCTGAGGGGCACATACTGCTACAAAGGTGACAATAGTATTCACAGTATCCTATTCTGGGAACCAGTTTGGGAGTCCAGAGAGAAAGTATTCCTCCTTCCAGCCAGGAAAACTGTAAACCACGGGTAGGACAGACTTTAAGGCATTCACCACAACGTATACATTGCTCTAAAAACTCCGGTTCCGGAAGAATGCCCGGGGGCCGCAAAAGGTCAGGATAGGAAGGCGGTATATTTTTTAACAACCCCAGCATTAATAATCCCCCCGCTACCGAAATAAGGAAATTTCGTCGGGAAATATTAACCGGCACGGTAGTCGCCGAGGGGCCAAAAGTTATTGCCTGGGAGGGACATATTTTTTTACAATCCAGGCAAAGTATACATTCTCCCCCGAGATTGCTTTCTCCCTTTCCGGAAATAGCTCCCATTCTACAATTTTTTAAACATTTCTGGCACTGGATACAAGCTGATGAAACTTGACGCTTGAAGATGGAAAAGCGAGATAGAAATGCGAGCACGGTTCCGAGGGGGCAGAGATTCCGACACCAGAAGCGTTTTTCTATCAATGAGAGTAATAAGAGAATCAATATTATTCCCAGGAAAAGAAGATGATAGCTAAAAAGAGGATAGTGAACGGGAAAGAACTCTTTTTTTAGGAATTGATTAAGAGGGAAATATAAATTGTTAAGGAGTGGTACCTGCCGTAGCCAGCGAAGGATATAGCGGGTGAAAGATTGAGAATAGGATAGAAAAGTGGTGACGTAGCTACGAGTTACCAAACTTAAGGGGTCCCACCATCCAGCCAATTGACCACCTACTAATGTTCCTGCCAGAACAAATATCAATAGATAATATTTAAAGTTTCGGATTCTTATTCTGCGAGAAAACTGTAAACCGGTTTTAGTCAAGAAAAAATCGCTGGCATCAATGCTAGTTCCTAAAGGACAGATCCAGCCGCAAAAAAATCTTCCCAGGAAAATAGTAAGTAGGGAAATTATCCCGGCGGGTAGAAAGGTAAAAAGAAACTTACGAGTGGCAATAAAGGTGCTGATAGCTAAGAAAGGGCTCAGGCGCGGAAATAGATTGAGTGGGAGAGGTAGATCTAGAGGATATCTTGTTTTAAGAAGTAAAGCTACAAAAAAAAGCCACCAGAAAATCTGCGATATCCGGCGAAGTTCAGGCATGATAAAAAACCAGTGTTTTTGCCGTTTCTACTCGAACTTTCTTAATTTTTATCTTCTGGAGATCCATTTCTCCCAGACCCATTTCGTGAGCCAGGGAGATATATTCTATATCCCTGGGCTCCAGACCAAAGAGAGTGGTAGTGTAAGCATCCACTGCCACCCGGTCACGGCTAACGATGATTTGGCCTTTCCAGACGACGTCTTCCAGACTTCCTCCCTGGGGACCATTGCTAATCATGATGCGGGTAGCATCCATTACCGTAAGGTCAATTTTAATAACGGAGTTTAAGTCGGCCAGATTCTGATGGATCGGGTAGTGGAGAATGGAGCGATTTCCACCCACCATTCCCAGTACATTTTTGATCCCTAAAGTTAAAGTAGTCAGGGAATGAACTTTGGCTATGGGGACATTGATCACACGGTCAGCTTCCAGAATTTCTTCGCAAAGTGGCCAGGAAGAGAGTGCCTTCCCCCGGGGGATTTTTACTTCCCGACATCTTTCCTGGTCAAAAAAACTTATTTCTGCTCCTGCTTTGCGCGCAGCAGCGGCGATTCCACTTTTTTCATAGGTCATGGGAGCATAATTAATAGTGCGCTCGAAGACTTTAACCTTTTTGGCTCCGGCGGCGAGACAGCTTTTAACTAAAGCGGCTACCACTTCCGGATTAGTGTTGGCAGCTTGTTCCGGAGTGCGATCCCAGGCAATATTAGGTTTGATGAGGACTATCTCCCCAGGATGCACAATTTTTTCCATTCCTCCAAAGGCAGAAATAGCAGCAAGAGTTGTTGCCTGCGGGTTTTTTCCTTCGGCCACTATCAAATCGTCAATAGTACTACCCGAAGAGGAAGTTAATACCTGGGGCCAGGTAAGCCATCGGGGTAAAAAGAAAGCTAAACCGGTGCCACCCAGGATCTTCAGAAATTCCCGGCGGGTAATTTTGGAGACCATATGATCACCACCCTGGCTAGATTTTTAATAGTTTCTAAGGGGAGCATAACATAAGGAGGCAACTAAGGTCAAGTTACTCAATATCTTACTACCGGAGCTAAACGACTTGACAGAGATAAAATAGAATGTTAAAATTACAAGATTTTTCAATTAGGTTATGACCTTGGAGAAGGTAATGGATAATTTTGTTAATATGGTTTTTCGGGAACTTTCCTATATTTTGCACGTCTTTTATCTTAGAACCAGGAGCGTGGGATGGTAGCTACCGATGGGGAATTAATACAGCGATGCCGGGAAAAAGATCTTTCTGCTCTTGGTGAACTTTTCCATCGTTACCAGGAAAAAATTTATAATCTTGCTTACCGGATAATGGGAAGTCGGGAAGATGCTGAAGACCTGGTGCAGGATGTATTTGTGAAGGTTTACGAGTCAGCGGAACAATACCAGGAAAAAGCTTCTTTTTCTACCTGGCTCTACCGAGTGGCGGTCAACCTGAGTATTGATCGTCTCCGGAAAAAGAAAAGAGAAAGACTGGACCCGCTGGAGAACCCGGATACGGAAGAAGATGTCTCGCTTATAGATGCACTACCGGCAGACGATCCTTCTCCCGAGGAACTGGCTATTGCCCGGGAGAAGAAAGAAAGAATTCAGAGTGTACTGGAGGAAGTGGATTCCCGTTATCGCACCATAATAATCCTGCGCGATCTGGAGGCCCTTTCTTATTCTGAAATCGCGGCTATTTTGGGGTGTTCTATTGGTACCGTTCGCTCCCGTTTACACCGGGGACGTCGGTTACTGAAAGAGAAGTTTAAAAAATTGGGAGAATGGTAGTGGAAAATGATTAATATAAAATGTTTTCGTATCCGGCGCCGTCTTTCTGCTTTGCTGGATGAAGAATTGAATCCCTCCTGGAAAGTAAAGGTAAAAATTCATTTAGCTTCCTGTCAAGCCTGCCAGCAGGAGTGGGGGGATCTGCAAAAAAGCGTGCAGATGGTTTCTCAGCTTTCCCGATTAACTCCTTCCTCTACTCTCTGGTATCGTGTCGAAAGAACAATCCGGAATAAAGAACTCTCTAAGGGGGAGGTCGTTAGAAAACAACTCCCTCACTGGTGGCATAAGCCAGTGACCCTGCTGGTAGGTGGAGGGCTGATTTTACTAATAGTAGGATTTATTTTAGGAAATATCTGGCTGGGGAATGTGTGGCGTCAGCCCTCTACCGGGATAGAGACTTATTTGGATGAACATTGCTTTTCATCCATGTCTCCTTTATCCCGGGATCAAGTAATAAATGTATTTCTGACCAGGACCAGTATCTGGAAGTAAATTTAGGGGAGATTCGATTTTAGAAATGTCTCGGATCAATTTGCGGTTGGTGGTTGTTCTATTATTTATCCTGTTGTTTGGTAACCTTTTCTACGGCTACGGGGAGAATGCATCTCTTTCTCGATCTATTCTGGAAGGGGTAATTTCAGCCTATCCCCAGGTTAGTTATGAAGGAGTTAGAATTAGTATTTACTGGCTCGGTTCTGATACGCCGGTAGTAAAGATGCGAGTTGCTCACCAACATTTCTGGGAAAGGGTAGAATCTATCGATCCCCCACCCTTAGCAGGAAGAATTGTTATCCGTCAGGGAAATGCCATTGGCTATGAAAGATTGCCGGGTTCTCCCGTATGGTGTTCCTCTCCCGGTGAAGCGGTGGATCTCGACTTATTGTTTAAAAACTATGAGGTTAATTTAATCGGGGAAGAAGAAATAGCTGGACGTCCTGCTTACATTATGGAAATCCGACCCCACTTTCCTGGTCGCCCTGCCAAAGTCATCTGGGTTGACCAGCAAAAGTTTATTATTCTTAAAAATCGGGATTATAGTGCTGAAGGTAAAGAAACCCTCCTCTCCTTTTTTGTCGAAATTAATTTTAAATCAACAGTAAAGAAGGAAGAATTTAATTTGCTTCTCCCCGAGGGGAAAAACTTATCCTCAGAAGTTTCGCTGGAGGAAATAAGAAAGCGTTTGCCTTTCCCCGTTCTAATTCCTTCTTACCTGCCCTCAGGATTTATCCTTCAGCGAGCCAGAGTGATTTACTGGAACCGGCAACCGGTATTACATCTAGGATATGTGGATGGGTTGTGCAGCATTTCTCTTTTTGAAGAACCGGGAGGACGTGTCTTTTTGATTCCAGGATTTTCCCGGGAAGTGCTGAAGCAGGAAAAAGGAGAAATGAAAATTGTTCGCTGGCGGCAGGGTAAGTTAATAATTACTCTGGTAAGCGAATTATCCTGGGAAGAGGTGGAAAAAATTGTTAAGGGCATTATCGAGGAGTCTTAGCAGAAAGGGAGTCAAATATTTAAGTTTGTTAATTAGCTATTTTCTGGTAATGATGTGGGGGACCAGTTTAACTTGGGCAGAAGGAAGTATCAATTATACTTTGAACGACTGCCTCCAGCTGGCTCTGAAGCAGAACCTGGAATTAATGATTGCCAGGAAAAATTTAACGTCGGCGGAACTGGATTGGAAGGAGACCCTGGCTACTAATAGTTGGCAGGTAAATCTTCAGGGAGGTCCCCGTTATTCGGAATTAAATATCTCCCGGGACATTATAGAACCAGAGAATTTCATTTCTAGTTTAACTCTATCGGTAACCGATCCCCTTACTTCTTTTTCTCTTAATACTCAAACTTATGAGGGTAATTATCAGTGGGGACTTTCCGCTGCCCGCACCCTTTACGATGGATACCCGGGAGGGCGTTCTCAGGCAACGATTCAGCAAGCCGAGAAAGGTTTCGATCAGAAAAAAATGGATATTCTCCGCTCCCAGAAAGATATTGTTTATCAAACTAAACAGGTTTTTTTTCAATTAATCCAGATGCAAAAATCTCTGGACGTAAACCGCCAATCTTTTAGTTACCAGCAGAAACAACTGGAACGTACCCGGGCTTTTTATGAATCAGGAATGGTGCCCTATCTTTCCGTTCTGGAGGCAGAAACAGCATTAAAGGAGATAGAATTGGAAATGCTCCGGGGAGAAAATAATTTGCGACTTTCAAGATGGAATCTAAATTATCTACTGGGATTACCGGAAGATACGGAATTATCAGTAATAGAAGAGAAAGGGACTTCCTTCCCCACTCTCGATTTTTCCCTTTGCTTAGAAGAGGCTTTCCAATCGCGAATAGAATTTCAGCAATTAGGCAAGACCCGGGATTTGCAGGAAATAAATCTCCGCCTGACGCAAAGTCAAAAATATCCGGTAGTATCCCTCAAAGGGAATGTTGAATGGCAGAGTCAAGGTCTCCCCGACAGCTATGATTGGGATGTGGAGCTCTCACTGACTTTTCCGCTATGGGATAGTAAAGCACGTGATTTCGGGATTCAAAAAGCCCGGCTGGAAATAGAAAAAATTGCTCTGGAAGAAGAAAAACTACGGCGGTCAATTTATCGTGAAGTTCAAGAGGCCTATCTCCAATACCAGGAGGCGTTAAAGAATCTGGAATTGATTTCCAAGAAGTTAGAAGAAGCACTGGAGGAGTATCGGCTGGTAGAAAATAAAGCACAGATGGGTCTGGCTACTCCGCTGGACTTAATGGACGCGGAGAACAATTTACGAGAGGTGCGGGTGGAAGAAATTGCTTCTCGGTGTGATGGTAATATTTCCCTGGCTCTTCTGGAGAAATCGATAGGTAGGTAAAAAACCATGCGAAAGAAAATATTGGTAATTTCAATTATTATTGTGATTGTAGGAGTAGGTGTTTATTGGAGATTAGTACTATCTCGTTCTTCACTGCCTGCTTATCAAACGGTAAAAGTAACGCGGGATAATATCCGGGTGTCAGTTTCTGCTCCGGGGGCTTTTGAATCCCGCACCCAAATGGAAGTCCGGGCCAGTAATTCTCTCATTCCCGATCGTTTGGAGAAAATTTCAGTAGAAGTGGGACAAGAAATTAAGACGGGAGAAATTATCGCTCTGGTCAATGATACCAAAGCCCGGCTCCAATGGGAACAATCAAAAGCAGGAGTGACAGTCGCCAAGGCCAATCTGGATAGCTTGGAAAAGGGGCCGGAACCGGAAGAAATAAATCAAGCTCGGAGAAATGTGGAAAAGGCGCAAATTGCTCTGGAAGATGCCCAGAAGGCATGGGAGCGGAAAAATCAGTTATATGATCAAGGATTGATTTCCCAACAGGAATGGGAGACGGCCCGTTTTCAGTATGATCAGGAAAAAATAAATTATGAAATTTCCCGGCTTCAGCTGGATGCTATTCTTAAAGGTAGTTCCCAGGAAGAAATTGAGGCTGCCCGAGCCTCTCTCAAGCAGGCCCGGATTAAAGCCGATCTGGATGAGCTGGCCTGGAAAAGTACCCGGATAGTTTCTCCTATTGCCGGTAAAGTTTTAAAGGTTATGGTACGGGAGGGAGACATTATAAATCCTCAAACTCCGATAGCGGTAATAGCGGATACCCGGCAGATGTTGCTTAAAGCTGAGGTGGATGAAATTGATATCGGGAAGATAAAAATAGGACAGCCAGCAGAAATTCAGGTTGATGCGCTTCTCGGAAGAGTTATGATCGGTCGGGTAACGGCGATTGATTTTTTACCTAAAGCGGGAAAGGAAATTACTGTTTACGAAGTTACCATTGCTGTGGATAATGAAGAAGGATTAATCCTTTCTGGTATGAATGCTGATGGCGAAATTATTGTAGAGGAAGTCAATGATGTGCTGACTGTTCCCAGATCTGTTATCCGGAGTCTACCAGAAGGGAATTCCGTGGAAGTGGTGGTGGGTGGAAAGCGGGTTCTACGAAAAATTGAGGTCGGATTATCAGACGATATCAAAACCGAGGTAAAGAAAGGATTGACTGCGGAGGAAGAAGTAGTAGTGAGTTCCGGGATATTACCACCTCCGGGTGAAAGACCAGGTAGAGGAGGGATTTTCTTCCCTCATTGAGGGATATTTTCAAAATAAAATGATTGTCCTTAAAGATATTGTCAAAACCTATAGCATGGGGAAGGTAGAGGTTCCGGCACTTCGGGGGATAGACCTGGAGATTAAGGGAGGAGAATTTGCGACTATTATGGGCCCTTCCGGATCCGGTAAATCTACCCTTTTAAATATTATAGGATGTCTGGATCGTCCCACTTCTGGCAGCTATACCTTTGAGGGAGTGAGTGTGGAAAAATTTAGCGATGATCAATTAGCGCGTATTCGTAACTTGAAGATTGGTTTTGTATTCCAGAATTTTAATCTTTTGTCACGGATTTCCGCTCAGAGAAATGCCGAACTGCCCCTTATCTATAGCGGGGTATCATCGCGGGAAAGGGATAATCAGTCCCGAAAGGCTCTGGTTGCTGTAGGTTTGGAACATCGGGTGTCTCACCGTCCAGGGGAACTTTCCGGTGGTGAACAGCAAAGAGTGGCTATTGCCCGCGCACTAATTAATCAGCCATCAATCATTCTCGCCGATGAGCCCACTGGCAATCTGGACAGTCAGGCAGCAGGGGAAATAATGGATATTTTCCGGAAACTTAACCAATCCGGAATTACTATTCTTCTGGTTACCCATGAAGCAGATATAGCTGCCTATGCTCGGAGAATTATCCGGCTTCGAGATGGAAAGGTAGTGAGCGATGCGTATCGTTAAACTCTGGGAAAATATACGCCTGGCTACCGATTTTCTTACCGCCAATAAATTGCGCTCTGGTCTAACCATGTTAGGGATGATTATCGGGGTGGGAGCGGTTATTACCCTGGTATCCATTGGGGAAGGAGCTCGATCCCAGGTTACCCAGCAGATTGAGGGATTGGGAACCAATCTCATTTCCGTTATGCCCGGAAGTGCCCAGCGGGGAAGAATGTTTGTGGGAATGGGGACTGTTACTTCCTTGACTTACGAGGATGCCGAAGCGATAGCGGCTCATTGCCCGGCAGTAAAAGCGGTAGCTCCCGAGATAACACGTCCGGTAACCACTCGCTATTCCGGCAATAACTGGTCCACTAATATGACGGCTACCACTACGGAGTTCCAAGAAATCCGTCGCTGGCCGGTATCTGAGGGACGCTTTTTTGATCATTATGAAAATCAAGGTCAGCGACTGGTATGCGTTCTGGGGGATACAGTTATTAAAAATTTATTCGGGAACGAAGAATATCTGGGCAAAGTTATTAAAATTGAAAGCCTTAATTTCCGGGTAATCGGAAGGATGTCTCCCAAAGGTTCCCAGGGATTCTTTGATTTTGATGACCTGATTTTCATTCCCCTTCTTACTGCCCAACGAAAGGTTTTTAATATCAAGAATGTCCGCAATATCAGTGTAGAAGTGAAAGAACGCCAATTAATGGAAGAGGCTAAATCTCAGATTAGAAATGTATTGCGGCAGAGACACCGGCTGGGTCCGGGAGAAGATGACGACTTCATGTTATTCAGTCAGACTGATATTCTCCAGACTGCCCAGGGAGTTACCACTACTCTTACTTTACTGCTAGCCAGCATTGCCGGAGTTTCTTTGATTGTGGGAGGTATTGGTATTATGAATATCATGCTGGTGTCGGTTACCGAACGCACCCGGGAAATCGGACTTCGGAAAGCGGTAGGAGCTCGACAGAAGGATATTTTGCTGCAATTTGTTACGGAAGCTACCATGTTATCAGTGGTGGGGGGAGTAATGGGAATAGTTCTGGGAGCTGGAGGAGCTAAACTTTTTACCTATTTACTGAGATGGCCAATGGGAAATAGCTGGTTCTGGTATCTGGTGGCGGTTGGATTTTCGGGTGCCATCGGAATGTTTTTTGGAATCTATCCTGCCTGGCGGGCAGCAAGATTGGATCCCATAGTTGCCCTGCGCTACGAATAAGTTAAATAAAGCCAGACAAAGCTCTTGACAATCAATTGGTTATTCGTATACTGAATTTACGTAGGCGCGATTTTCTTCAAAGGAGGCAGAAGAATGATTCACACGGAAAATTTAACCAAATTATACGATGGTTTGGTGGCCGTCAAAGATTTAAATATTAATGTAGAAAGTGGAGAAATTTATGGTTTTTTGGGACCCAATGGAGCGGGTAAAACTACTACCATTATGATGCTACTGGGTATTGTTAAACCTACTCGTGGTAAAATTGGTCTTTTCGGCAAGGAATTGAAAGAAAATTATTTTGAGATTAAGAAAAAAATTGGTGTTGTTTCCGAATTTATCTATCTTTACGAAGAAATGACGGGTTATGAATATTTGTCCTTTTTTGCTGATATTTATCAGGTTAAAGATAAGAAAAAAAGGGTAGACGAAGTACTGGAGTTAGTCAATCTCACTAATCGAAAGCACGAAAGACTCGCCGGATATTCCCGGGGAATGCAGCAAAAGATTAGTATCGCCCGCGCTCTTCTTCCTGACCCCGACCTACTCATTTTCGATGAACCAGTAGCTTCTCTGGATCCCTACGGAATTTTAGAAGTTAGAGATATAATCCGCCGGGAAAACGCTCGGGGGAAAACGTTTTTTATTTCCTCCCATCATCTTTCGGAAGTGGAGAGGACTTGTCACCGGGTAGGTATTATTAATCGGGGAGAATTACTGGTGGAAGATGAAATGGAAGTTCTCAAAAAACGTTTGATGAAGGAAGCGGAACTGGAAGTGGAATTGAAAGAAGCGGATCACGAAATTGTTAAAGTTCTATCCCGGCGCAAATTTGTAAAGGAGATTACACCAGAAGAACGAACTTTGCGGATAAAGACTCCCGTGGATCATGATTATCGGTCGGAAATTTCCGAAGTAATTACCAAGCGAGGCGGGATTATTCTTAGCATGAAGACTAAAGAAATGAGTCTGGAGGACGCTTTCGTTACCATTACCGAACAAAATGTTTCCCTTTTGACTAAGGAGGGAGAGAAAAAGTGAGACTGCAAAATTTTGTTTATCGTCTGACAGTGATAAAGGCGATGGCCAAACGTGATCTTGCCGCCACTCTTTACGGTGTGGGTATTTACATTGTAACTTTTGGTTGTTTGGCAGTATCTGCTTTCGCTATTAAAACTTACTTTATTGATACCGTGAAAGAAAAGGCCATGTTAATAACTGCCAATCCGCTCGGTTCCCCTCTTTTTCTATGTGTCTTTGTCAGCTCTATTTACCTGGCACTGATTGCTTCTATCTCTATTTCCCGGGAAAGAGATCGGGGAACAATGGAGGTTCTTTTCTACGGACCGGTGGATTCCATTGCTTATATTTCTGCCAAATTTCTCGAACATTTGTTATGTTACTTGGCTATGCTGGTGATTTTTGTAATCTATTTTGTAGTAGGAGCTCGCCTGATTAATGTAGGTGTTACTTACGGATTTCTGGCGGGATTACCTCTTTCTCTATTTTTGGTATGTGCAGTAATTTCTTTTGGAATTTTCCTTTCCGCAGTTACTACCAAGGTCCGGACTTCCATCCTGGTTTTCCTGGTAATTATGTTAGGACTTTTAGCTATTCAAATAGTCAATAGCTTATTGGGCGGTCTGGATCCGGAGAAAGTTACTACTACTATACTTTATGTGAAGAGTGGTCTGGGGTATCTTAACCGGGTAGTGGAATGGGTTTCTCCTTTTTCATATCTTAATCGAGGTTTAGATGCCGTAGCAATGGGTAGTCTGGTTAATTATTTGATGAGTTTAATAGGCTCGATTATTTACTCGGTAGTTTTATTAACGGCAGCGGTATTGGCTTTCGATAGGAAGGGGGTAAGAAGACTATGAAGAAAAAATATTCCTGCTGGGGGAAGTTACCAATAATAATTTTAATAGGGATAGTTTTGCTGGGGAGTATTACCATCAGTAGTGGAGCTATCGTCCCCCCCAAGAAGAAAGAGTTAGTTTATGGGTTGAGTCTCTTTAATGGAAAGGAGTTTGCCTCTACTTTTTGCCCCCGCTCAGCAGACACTATCTTCATGTTAGCCAATGTGAACAATGTATTTTCCTTTAAACGGACTGAAGTTTATTACTGGCCCATTACTGAAGAATATATGGCGGATTGGTTCAGTTTGAATGAGGATACTTCCGGGACCATGGAAATCTTGCAGGGGAAAAAAGTAATCAAAGTTCTGGAGAAAATGAAGCATACTTACGTTTATCCCCAGGGTTATTTTGGCCCCACTAATTTGGTGCTGGGGGATGACGCAGAAAAAGAGTACCAGGCCTATAAGAAGAAGATGGATGAATATTGGGATGCGGTAAGCCAGTATTATAAGAAGACGGATGAATGGCGGAAGATAGTGAATGAAATCGTGAGTGGTAAACGTAAAGGTAAAGTTCCCCCAGAACCGGAACGTCCTGAACCTCCCTCCCTTTACGTAGTGGAACCAGCCCTGGCCTTTATTCTAAATCTTCCCGAGGGGGAATATTCTGTGCGGGTTAAAGATGAGAAGGGTAGATTGCGTATTGGTAGCGAGAAAAAATTGGTAGCCTTTACTCATATGAAAGAGGGAATTGGTTATCAAATTATTCCCGCCGAAAAATGGACCTACCCGGTAAATTGTGATGATCTACGACAGGTTATTTATTTTACTGATAAGGTCACTTTATTTCTTAAAGTCTTTAATACCCGTCAGTACAATGAATATCAATATGTAAAACTTTCCAAGTTGCATGCACCTTTTAGCGGTAAAGGTCGGGAATACGGAAAAGGCTGGGTACAACTCGATTCCCGAAAAGATGTGCTCTGTCAATTGCTTAAGGATGGTAAAGTAGTCGCCACTATAAATGAGAGACCTTATTATGTGGAGCAAAGTCCCGGTTATGCTCTGGGTTATGAAATTGTAGACTTTGATAAGGAGAAATATCCCTATGGTTCTCCTACTTTCGAAGCCACCAAGATAGAAGTAGATAAACCAGGGAGATATGAATTCCGGCTAATAGATAATAAGGACGGTAAAGTTTTATCTCCCAGTATTCGTACCATGAGAGCGGTAAAAAGTGTTCATGCCAATTTTCTTTACCTGTTGACCATCTTTCCATTAGTAATTGGGGGAGCAGTTTTCGGCTGGAGACGGAGTCTTCTTCCTCGTGGTCCTCGATAAAGAGTTTGCAGATATAAATTAAAGGAGAGGGAGGTAACGTTCCAGTTCATAAGAAGTTACCTGGGCGCGGTAATTTTCCCATTCAATTTTTTTATTAGTGATAAAATTGTGAAATACGTGCTCTCCCAGCGCTTCCTTCATGAGGGGACTTTTTTCGCTCATTTGAATTGCTTCCCAGAGGTCTTCGGGCAGGCGGCCAATTCCTATATTCTCTCTTTCTTCCTCCGTCATTAGATAAACGTTTTTTTCCACTGGATTCCGTAAGGGATATTTCTTTGTGATCCCTTCCAGACCAGCGGCTAGTATCACGGCAAAGGCTAAGTAAGGATTACAAGCGGGATCCGGGGAACGCAGTTCAATGCGAGTAGATTTTTCTTTTCCCGGTTTATAAGCCGGAACGCGGATTAAATCGGAACGATTCCGCAAGGCCCATGAAATGTACACCGGCGCTTCGTATCCCGGGACCAGTCGCTTATAAGAATTAACCCATTGATTGGTCACCAAAGTGATTTCTGCCACGTGCTCCAGCAGACCAGCGATAAAGTGTTTAGCTACAATAGATAGATGATATTTATCGTTAGAATCAAAGAAAGCATTGCGATTTCCTTGGAATAAAGACATGTGAGTGTGCATTCCGCTACCATTCACTCCGTAAATTGGTTTGGGCATGAAGGTAGCGAATACTCCGCGTCGCAAAGCTATTTCTTTTACTATTAACCGATAGGTCATTACAATGTCTGCCATGGTGAGAGCATCGGTATAGCGAAGGTCTATTTCGTGCTGACTGGGAGCAGCTTCGTGGTGGCTATACTCTACCTTAATGCCCATGGATTCCAGGGTGAGAACAGTCTCCTTTCGTAGATCGCTGGCAATATCCATCGGTGTAAGATCAAAATAGCCGCCTTGATCCAGTACCTGGGGGATTCCCTTGCCTTCCCGGAGATAAAAATATTCCAGTTCGGGACCTACGTAAAAGATGTAGCCTCTTTCCGCCGCTTTCTTTAAATTTTTCTTTAGTACCCAGCGGGGATCCCCTTCATAAGGGCCACCCTCCGGATTTAAAATATCGCAGAACATTCTTGCTACCCGGGCATTTTTTTCGGTAGTTGTCCAGGGTAAAATGCAGAAAGTATTAGGATCGGGCATGGCTAACATATCACTTTCCTCTATGCGGGCAAAACCTTGGATAGACGAACCATCAAACCCCATGCCTTCGTAAAGGGCGGTTTCCAGTTCCTCCATAGTAATGGCAAAACTTTTTAGGAATCCCAGAATATCGGTAAACCATAGCCGAATGAATTTGATATTTTCTTTTTTAACAATTTCTAAAATTTCTTGTGGACTTTTTCCTTCATTCATTCTTTCCTTCCTCCTATGTTTTTTCAAGTATAGCGGAGATAAGATGGAAATGCAAGCATGATTCGAGCTAGAAAATAAGGCGCTATAATGGTGAAGTTTAGGTAGAGGTCTTATACCAGGATCAAAATTGGGGTTTTAACCAGGCGGTTGTTTTTAAATTAACATGTGTCTATAATAATGTCAATGGGCGTATTAATTCATCTATAAACTCGCCAGCAAGCTGAGCAAGTTAAGAGCCAGATTATTACTCATAAACGGAAAGAGGAGCTAAAAGGGAAAGGGGGAATGAAAATTAATATGAGAATAACAGTAATTTCGGTAGCTTTGATTATTATCCTATCTTTGCTTCTTCTACTCCAGTTCACTGGCTGTAGTGTAATACCACCTAAGTGGAAGTTACAGAGCATGTCCTGGAGCTATTCAAGTAGTAACCTCGATTCCTTTTCTTCCCCGGACGCTAAAAAATATTTAGTGGAAGGGGTGGCTAAGAATACCGGTAATCAAACCCTTACTTTTGCAGAGATAATTGCTAAGTTCTGGGATAAGGAGGGAAATTACCTGGATTATGCTTCCGATTATGCTTTTGATTTGGCTCCCGGGACAACCTGGAGGTTTGCAATAATTTACTGGGACTGGGATGGAAAGGTAAGTGAAATTACCGTAGAAATCGGTTCAATCTATTAGTATATCTCAATTGTTCTAAATGGTTTCGCTTCCTTACCTATTCTTGACAAGGTAACTTCTTATATGCTAAAATTTTATGCTATTGTAAGTTAATATCTTTCAAAGGGTTAAAAATTGTGGTCTTAGCGCTAACTTTCAAAAAGGAGGTTAGGGAATGAGAAAAATACTGTTAATGGGTAGTTGTTGGTTGTTAGTATTTTTGTTGGCCTGGGGAGTGATGGCTCAAGAACAATTCGGTGGAATATTCCGCTGGCCAAGTATAAGCGATCCTCCCACCCTGGATCCTGCGCATGTGGTAGATACTACTTCTGATCGAGTGGTTCGCTTTATGTTCAACGGGCTAGTAGATATGGATGTTAAGACTTTCAAGCCTATCCCCTCCCTTGCCGAGAGATGGGCTATTTCCCGGGACGGAAAAGTTTACACTTTTTATCTTCGGAAAGGTGTGAAATTTCATTCTCCGGTGAGCCGGGAAGTAACTGCTGAAGATTTTAAATATACTTTCGACCGATTTCTTAATCCCAAAACTAAGACGGAAAATACCTGGATTCTGGAGGATATTAAAGGTGCCAAGGAAGTAATAGAAGGGAAGGTAGCAGCTCTAGAGGGAGTGAAAGTCGTTGATCGTTACACTCTCCAGATCACTCTGGAGAGTCCCTTTGCTCCTTTTCTCAGCAAAATAGTTCTTTCCAATACTTTTGTAGTTCCCTGGGAAGAAGCTGAGAAGTGGGGAGATGCTTTTACTGAACATCCCTGCGGTACCGGACCCTTTAAATTTGTGGAGTGGGTTCACGATGTTCATGTTAAGGTAGAAAGATTTGATGATTACTTTAAAGGGAAACCTTATCTAGAAGGTATCGAATTCCGAATTATTCCTGAGGAGGCTACAAGGTTAGCAGAATTCCAGGCAGGAAATCTGGAAATAGTCGATATTCCCTTTGGAATGATCAAATCTATGCAGACTGATCCTAAATGGAAGGATATGGTGGTAATTTATCCTATGCTGGGGATATATTATGTAGGGTTCAATATGGAAAAAGAGCCCTTCAAAGAGAATAAGAAATTACGGCAGGCTTTCAACTATGCAGTGGATCGTAAAGGTATTTGTGATGTTATTCGTGAGGGAGCAGCCATTCCAGCCAAGGGATTTTCTCCACCCAGTCTGCCGGGATTTGACCCTACTATTGAAGGGTATACTTATAATCCGGAGAAGGCTCGGCAGTTACTGGCGGAGGCAGGTTATCCTGTAGGGAAGGGCCTTCCACCAATTACTTACTGGCATAACGCTCCCAGCAAGACCCATTCTGCCATTGCACAATATATTCAGTCTAATTTAAGGGATATCGGAGTAAATGTGGATATTAATACCATGGACTGGGCAGCCTATTTACAGTTCTGTCAAGAAGGAAAACCCCAGATGTTCCGCATGGGATGGGTGGCCGATTATGCCGATCCCGATGATTTCCTCTGGGTCAATTTCCACTCTGCTAATATTGGTCCCCGAGGGAATTATTCTCGTTACAATAATTCACGAGTGGATGCCTTGTTGTCCCTGGCTCAGGAAATTACTGACTGGGATCAACGGGTGAAACTTTATTCCGAAGCTGAGCGTATCTTAATCGAAGATGCTCCGGTCATTTTTGTTTACTGGTATGTGGCATCGGGGATGCTTCAGCCTTATGTGAAAAACTTTGAATTCTGTCACTTCGATGGCCAGCCGGAATTTCCCCACACTCCAGTAGAAAAGGTTTGGTTGGCGAAAAAATAAAATTCTTTTAGGAGGTAAAAGGACTTTTTTCGGGGATTGGGGTTTCCCTAATCCCCGAAATTTTAAATAAGAAATTATGATTTATTACATTCTACGCCGTCTGATTTCTTTAGTAGTTGTTCTGGTAGGAATGAGTCTAATTGTATTTATCCTTATTTTCGTTTTGCCCGGTGACCCAATTACTGCCATTATGGGGCAGCGCCAGGATCCCGAAACAGCGGCCCGCATTAAAGCGGAATATGGTATGGACCGCTCTTTGATAGTACAGTATACAAAATTTCTCAGCCGGGCGGTGAGAGGGGATCTTGGTAGGTCTTATCGGCAGCGTCTGCCGGTTATCAAGATTATACAGGATCGATTTAAAGCTACTCTGCGACTGACACTGGCCGCTATGTTCATTGCTATTGTTTTTGGGATGACCGCCGGCGTCATTGCCGCTATTAAACAGTACTCCTGGTTTGATGATCTGGTTATGTTCGCATCCCAGATTGGTTTTTCCACCCCGGTTTTTTATCTGGGATTAATATTAATTCTTATTTTTGGACTGAAACTGCGCTGGTTTCCCATAGGGGGATATGGGCGGGGAGGCCTAAGAAATCTTGTGCTTCCGGCTATTACCTTAGGGACTATTCAAACTGCTTATATTGCCCAGATAACACGATCAAGCCTTCTGGAAGTCATCCGGCAGGATTTTGTCCGTACTGCCCGGGCTAAAGGTTTGGGAGAATTTACTCTGATTCGTAAGTATATCCTGCGCAATGCATTAATTCCCATTGTTACCATAATAGGGAGTATATTTGCTGGCTTGCTCTGCGGAGCGGTAGCCACAGAGTACATTTTTGCTTGGCCAGGGTTAGGTCGTGCTATTGTGGAAGCTATTCGAGTGCGAGACCTCCCGGTAGTGCAGGGAGGGGTCTTTTTTATGGCCCTGGTTTATGTCTTGGTTAATTTAGTGGTAGATATTCTTTATGCCTATCTGGATCCCCGCATTCGGTATCGCTAATCAGGAGTGATAGGTAATGAAAGTCCTAAAACAATCGGTGGAAATAAAGAAGCGGGAAGCGGAAGAGAAAAAGCAGGAAGTGGAAGTTATTCGTACCACCAGCCTGCTGATGTATACTTTAAAAAGGCTGAGTAAGAATCATGTAGCCATATTAGGATTGGGCCTTATCATTTTTGTGATTTTGGTGGCTATTTTTGCTCCGGTGCTAGCTCCTTATCATCCCATAAAGTATGTTAATATTTTGAAGTCCATGGTTCCTCCCGGGAAAGAGTATCCTTTAGGTTCGGATTATCTGGGACGGGATGTTCTCGCCAGAATTATTTATGGGGCGAGAATTTCTTTGATGGTGGGATTAGTAGCGGAAATGGTAGCTCTTTCCATTGGGATTATCTTTGGCTCCCTCGCTGGTTATTACGGTCGCTGGATTGATCAGTTGCTTATGCGTATTACTGATATTATTTACGCTTTCCCCACCGTCCTTTTTGCCATCGCCATAATGGCAGTTTTTGAAAGACCTAGCATTACTCAGCTCTTCCTGGTTCTGGGGTTCCTGGGCTGGACGGATATTGCCCGTTTAGTAAGGGCTCAGTTTCTGGCCATCAAAGAAAGGGAGTATACAGAAGCTGCCCGAGCCATCGGAGCCGGGGATCGGCGCATTATTTTTCGGCATATACTGCCTAACTGTTTGGCTCCAGTAGTGGTAGCTACCACGGTAGGAATTGCTGGCAACATCCTTTCCGAAGCCTGGTTAAGTTTCTTGGGATTGGGAGCTCAGCCGCCTTTACCCAGTTGGGGATTAATGTTGAACGAGGGGCAGACTTATCTTATGGCTGGGAAGTACTGGCTGGCAGTTTTTCCCGGGCTAGCAATTATGGTTACGGTGCTGGGGTTTAATCTTTTTGGTTACGGGTTCCGGGATGCTATTGATCCAAGACTTAGGTGAATAAAGGATTGTTAATGTTACTAACCGTCGAAAACTTGAAGACCTATTTTTATACTGAAGAAGGAATTGTAAAAGCGGTTGATGGTATCAGTTTTATCCTGCCTCCAGGAGGAACTCTGGGAATTGTGGGGGAGTCAGGGTCGGGCAAAAGTGTAACTGCTCTTTCCATTATGCGACTTGTTCCTTCGCCGGGAAGAATTATTGGGGGAGAACTTCTTTTTGATGGTCAACGGTTAATGGAGAAAACCGAAAAGGAAATGCGCGAAATACGGGGGAATCGTATTTCTATGATCTTTCAGGATCCTATGACTTCATTAAACCCCGTCCTTACTGTGGGAGAGCAAGTGGTAGAGACTATTATGCTACACCAGAAACTCCCTCGAAGAAAAGCTTGGTTGAAAGCGGTAGAAATACTGGAACTGGTTAAAATTCCCCGAGCGCGGGAGCGGTTGAAGGATTATCCTCATCAGTTTAGCGGTGGAATGCGTCAGCGGGTAATGATTGCTATTGCATTAGCCTGTCACCCCCGTTTACTGATCGCCGATGAACCCACTACCTCTCTCGATGTAACCATCCAGGCGCAGATTATTGATCTTATGAAAGAATTAAAAAAGGAATTGAACATGGCCATTATTCTTATTACCCATAATCTGGGGCTGGTAGCTGAATTATGTCAGAAAGTGCTGGTCATGTACGCAGGGGATCTTATGGAGTATACTGACATAGGAACCATTTTCCGGGGATCAAAACATCCTTATACCTGGGGATTATTGCAATCCCTTCCCCGGCTTGATCGACCACGAAGTCGGCGACTGGAGCAGATTGAAGGACAACCTCCCAGTTTGATAAAACTACCACCGGGATGTCCTTTCCATCCTCGTTGTCAATATGTGAAAGCAGAGTGTCGGCAGGAAAAGCCGGAACTAATTGAAGTTTCATCTGACCATCTTGTGAGTTGCTGGCTTTACCAATGAGGGAAGGAGTTCGCAGCTTGGTCGCTAATAACTTTCAAGACGAAATCTTGCTGGATGTAAAAAACTTGAAAAAATACTTTCCTATCACCAAAGGAATTATTTTTTCCCGGGAAATAGGTTATGTTCAGGCGGTAGATGGAATAAATTTCCAAATTCGCCAGGGAGAAACACTCGGTCTGGTAGGAGAAAGTGGTTGTGGAAAATCTACTACCGGGAGGGCAATTTTAAGATTAATTGAACCGACCTCGGGAGAAATTTTTTTTAATGGACAGAATATTCTCCAATTGGATTACCGACAAATGCGGGTTCTAAGAAGAGATATGCAGATAATTTTCCAGGATCCTTTTGCTTCCTTAAATCCGCGGATGACAATAGGAGATATAATTGGGGAACCTTTACTCATTCACCGGCTGGCTAACGGTAAAGAAAGGAAAAAGAGAGTTCAGGAGTTATTGGAAATAGTAGGACTTAATCCGGAACATATTAATCGTTACCCTCATGAATTCAGTGGTGGACAGCGTCAGAGGATTGGTGTAGCGCGGGCATTAGTGTCGAACCCCAAATTTATCGTGGCGGATGAGCCAGTTTCGGCGTTGGATGTTTCCATTCAGGCTCAGGTAATTAATCTTTTACATGACCTTCAGCGAGAATTCGGACTTACCTACTTATTTATAGCTCATGATCTTAGTGTCGTCCGACACATCAGCGATCGAGTAGCGGTAATGTACCTAGGAAAACTAGTGGAAATTGCTGATTCAGATATTCTTTATCAGTCGGCAAAGCATCCATATACTCAGGCTTTGTTTTCCGCAGTTCCTATTCCTGATCTGAAACACCGACAAAAGAGAATTGTTCTGGAAGGGGATGTTCCCAGTCCGGTTAATCCTCCTTCCGGATGTCGTTTTCATCCCCGTTGTCCCTGCGTTATGACTATCTGCCGAGAAAAAGAGCCGAAAATACTAAAAGTGGAAGATAACCATTATGTAGCCTGTCATTTAATAAAATCGTCTTCGGGAGGCCTCTCTCGTGCTTGACAATAAGGGAATCCTCATGATATAGATAAAAGGGAATATAATTTACGGTTGACAAAATCGTTAGGGAATAATAAAATTATTAAGGAGGATTAAGGGTGTTTGGTAGAAATCGCAAACATTCTGCGGGAGACGTCAATACTGTTCTGGGAGAAGGGTCGATTATTAAGGGGAGTCTTGTTCTGGAAGGCTCGATTCGTATTGATGGTGATTTTGAAGGCGAACGGATTGTTACCAAAGATACCCTTATACTGAGCGGAAAAGGGAAAATAAAGGGTAATGTGGTAGCCAGAATGTTGATAAGTAGCGGTAAGATAATGGGTAATATTCGGGCTACTGATTGTGTAGAAATTCTATCCGGAGGAGAAATTATCGGGGATATTCGGACTCCTAGTTTAATTTTGGAAGAAGGCGCTTTTTTTGTTGGTAACTGTCTGATGGAAAAAAAAGGTCGACCAGAAGATGATACGGCGGTATTAAAAGCAGAAAGTGATCTTCTTAAAATTAAGAGTTCTTCTAAAGAAAACGAAAGGAAATAACTACTTCTTAATTTATAATCACAAGGGCGGGTGTAGCTCAGTTGGTAGAGTACAAGCTTCCCAAGCTTGGTGTCGCGGGTTCGAGTCCCGTCGCCCGCTCCAAAATATGCTATAAGGAAAATGTTTTTCCAGTAACTTTTTAAAATTTGAAAAGGAGAAAGGGGTGATGGTTTTAATTTTTAGTCTTTAAAGTATTAAAAATTTACCGGGGAAAGGAGTGAAACGAAATGGCGTTAAAAATCAGAGGTAAGTGGCAAGTATGGATTTATGTGATTTTGGGGGTTCTGGTTTTATTGCTTTCAGGCTGTGCCACTGTTCCCAAATCCGAATACGACCGAGTGGTGAAGACCTACGAGGATAAGATTGGCGCACTTTTGGAAGAAAATAAGGCTCTCAAAGATGAATTGGAAAATTATAAAGCTCGAGAAGCTCGAATTGCCGAGGTTGAAGCTATTATAAAGGAATTGGAAGAAACTGGCAAAGTGGCGGAAGCCCGTCTCTGGGAAATGGGTATCAATCTTTACAATCAGTTAGAGGCAGCCAAGGCGGAGCTGGAGGCGGTTAAAGCGGAGAGCGGCGCTCGTGAGAGTGAGCTCTGGCAGATGGGTATCAATCTTTATAATCAGTTAGAAGCCAAAGATGCTGAAGTTCGGGCCTTGGAAGATCAGTTGGAGGAAGCGGAGGCGGCCCGCACGGAGGCGGAAGATCGTCTCTGGGAGATGAGTACTAATCTTTACAATCAGTTAGAAGCAGCCAAGGCGGAGCTGGAGGCGGTTAAGGCGGAGAGTGGGACTCGTGAGAGTGAACTCTGGCAAATGGGTATTAATCTTTATAATCAGTTAGAGGCAGCAAATGCGGAAGTGAAACGTCTTCAGGGGGAAGTAGAAAATTTGCAGAGTGCCGGTAGAGAATTAGCAGTTTATAAGGAAAAAGATGAAATAATAAGAGGGCTGTTAGTCGAATCCCAGGAGAAGGTCGAAGCTCTCAAAGAGGAATTGGCAGAATCAGAGAGTGCTAGTAAAGCGGTGGAAGCTCGTCTCTGGGAGATGGGTATTAATCTTTACGATCAGTTAGAGGCAGCCAAGGCGGAGCTGGAGGCGGTTAAGGCGGAGACTGGGACTCGTGAGGGTGAGCTCTGGCAGATGGGTATTAATCTTTATGATCAGTTAGAGGCCAAAGATGCCGAGATTAG
>Ga0315312_1000490_pt1 | contig 45555 bp, 52 predicted proteins | sample TDP7_MG_FD_203629 | JGI IMG/M metagenome (GOLD analysis project Ga0315312, IMG submission 203629) | Freshwater sediment microbial communities from Lake Towuti, South Sulawesi, Indonesia - TDP7 | ecosystem: Environmental > Aquatic > Freshwater > Lake > Sediment | place: Indonesia: South Sulawesi... | reverse complement strand
TCAGCTTCTCGAAGCATCCGGACGATTTGTTCCGCGGTGTGTTTGTTTGCTTTCATAAGAGTATCCTTTCACCAAAAAGCCTAAGTTTACCGGATACTCTCTAATTGACACTGGTACAATTTTCGGGGATCAGGTCACCCTGTGTGGAAGCAGATGAAGAGCGTGCAAGCTGTTTGCTTGTCAAGAAAGGAGTAGGCATTAGAACGGTATCGGACTTAAAAGGAAGAAGAATTGGGACATACACTGGCACAACCCAGCTCCTGTACTTGAGACTCCTCTTAAAGAATCTGCGATTGGACCCTGATAAAGATGTTACGATAATACAGGTCTCACCGCAACTGGAAATAGAAGCTTTCGCGACCGGTCAGTTCGATGCCCTCTATACTATTGAGCCAAGTGTCACAATAGCGATAGAACGAGGAATTGGTGAGTCTCTCGTGGAGAATCCTAGAAACAAGTATGTAGTCTCTCCGTTTCCTGCGGGTGCGATTCCTTTTTCTTCGAGATTTCTGAAAGAGCGTCCTATCGAGGCGAAAGGTGTCTACAGAGCTATGGACAGAGCCGTGACCTTCATCAAGAAGAACGAAGAAGAAGCTAAGAAGTTGGTGTCCAAGTATACGGGGCTAGAAGAAAGCATTGCTGTGAAGGCTGGAATATATGATTGGTGGCAAACCCAAGAGGTGAAGGTCGAACCTATGCAGAAGCTGGCCGATGTGCTTTTAGAAAATGGTGAGCTCCAGTCGAAGGTCAACGTGGCAGGAATGATCCTGTCGGAAGATAACTTTCCACGTTGAGGTTGCGCTGGCTCAGCCGCGCGGTGTGGACATAGGAGTACCTGCGAGGTATGAACAATTCCGGTGCCGGTTTCCCTCATATTCGCATAAGAGGTCTCTGCAAGAGCTACTTGCAGGCCAGCAGAAGCGAGTCATTAGAGGTTTTGCGCGATATCACATTAGATATTGAGAAGGGGGAGTTCGTTACGTTTTTTGGCCCCAACGCTTGTGGGAAAACAACGCTCTTGTATGTAGTCGGCGGTCTGACACCCCAGACTAAGGGGGAAGTTAGAATAAATGGGAGGGCACCGCATCAGACGACCAAGGGATTCATCTTCCAAAACTACGCTGATTCATTGTTTCCTTGGCGCTCGAATATAGACAACTTGTGTTTCCCACTCGAGATAACCGGACTGCCAAAGAGAAAAAGGCGTGAACGAGCGAGGCAATTTCTCAGCAAATTAGGAGTGAAGCTACCTCTGGAGGGCTTTCCTTACGAACTTAGCGGTGGCCAGCAACAGCTTTTGGCAATTGTACGAGCGTTGATCTACGATCCAGAAGTTGTACTTATGGATGAGCCTTTTGGCTCCCTTGACTACCAGACGAGACTGTCGATGCAGATCACCCTGCTTGACCTGTGGAGTAAAACAGGCAAAACGGTAGTTTTTGTGTCGCACGAGATCGATGAGGCCATTTTCCTGGCCGATAGATTAGTTCTTCTGAGCAATAAGCCTACAAGAATTATGGATATACTGAAGGTGGACCTACCACGGCCAAGGAGCCACGAGATCGTCGAGTCTCATGAATTCGTTCGCTTGAAGACACAAGCTCTGAGGATATTCAAACAGGCAGTATACGAATGAAGAAAGAGAGTGTGATAAGCGCGATAGTTCTTCTATCCGTCTGGGCGCTAGTAGGGGCATTTCATTTGGTCAATCCTCTATTTCTGCCACCACCCTGGAAGGTTTTCAACGTACTTCTCGGGTTGTGCTATAGGGGCGGTATTTTGGGTGATGTCTTGAAGACATTGTACAGGATGGTTTTGGGATTTGTGTTGGGAGCAGCCATTGGAATTCCTATCGGACTGTTGATGGGGAGGTGGGACAAAGTCTACCGCTCTCTGGAATTCCTCGTCGATTTTTTCAGGTCCATACCCGTTACCGCGTTGTTCCCGCTCTTTCTTGTGATTTTTGGGATAGGCGATGTTGCGAAGTCCTCAATTGTAGCTTGGTCGACCAGCCTGATCATATTGGTAAACACAGTGTATGGAGTCAAGAGTGCTTAGAAGACGAGGATTATGGTTGCGCAGACTATTGGTGCGAGCAATCTCGAAACATTTACGAAGGTTGTGTTCTTCGAATCTGTGCCACACATAGTTGCAGGTCTGCGCACATCCCTCTCGATGGCCCTTATCGTGGTAATAGTGACGGAGATGTTCATGGGAACGGAATCGGGAATCGGGCGTAGAATTTTTGACGCATCGGTCACTTATAGAACGCCAGAAATGTATTCAGCCATCATGTGTGCGGGCTTGCTGGGATTTTTGCTGAACAAGATATTTGTGTTTGCAGAGATGAAGCTGATTCACTGGAGAGGGAAATAGATGACCAGACACAAGAATGAACCGAAATTGTATGAGAATATCCAAGACATCGCGCTCCATTACATCAGAGCCAGACCTTATTCGTTTTGGGTTAAGTGGGCGCTGAGGCTGGGGTTGGGTTCTTGTGTTGTCTCTCTTTTTGTGCTATATATGACAGGACAAGGCTGTGTGCTGGATTCCCCTGGGACGATCTTCTCCTTGGTAACCGGGATTGCAACATTATTCGGTTTAGCGTTAGCCATAGGATTTTTGCGAGAATCACTTTACATCTCTCGGATTCTCACCTTCAGGGATCTGACCCGTGAGGTTAGTATGCTTATAAAAGACGCTTCTCGGAACAAGGCGTTGCTGAAGATAGTCTGTTTCACGCCCGCGATTGGCAATGTGTCATACCCTGAAGACTTCGCAAGGGTCAAGAGGACTTTGAACGAAACAGAGAAATTGGATTTTATTCAGATGGTATGCCTGGATCGTATAAAGCTCAAGAAGTTCTACGACAGATATGCGACAGTCAATCCCCAACTTTATTCTCAAAGCGAAGTGGGTAAAGCATATCAGGAAGCGGAAGCGATAATTGCAAGAATAAATGAAGATCGCGGGCAGGCTATTCGCAAGGGAATCGACAAGCTGCCCATGTTTCACATCCTTTTCACCGCGAAGCGGGGAATCGTGTACCTACCATTGGCAGATTATGTCTACCTTTTCAACACTGAAAGCTCGCCGACCCCTGTAATGCTGGTCCAACCTAAGACAACAAAGCGTGTTGAGATACTTGGTTTTGTAACCGAAGAGGAACCTCTTCTGGATCGGTTTGAGGAATGCTTTAACTTCTACAGGGACAAGCTGATGTGATGAGCATATTTCTGGTCTATCCAGGCGTTCTTGTAGGCCGGCGCGGAGGAATCCCGTGCGAGGGGAATGGGTTTCCATCACTGGGTGTCAACTATCTTGCAACGGTTTTGCGCCAAACCGGCCACAAAGCCATTGTCGAAGACATCTTTTCCGGCGAAATTAGGGGCAACCCCTGGGACATCTGGAGTCCGTCTAAGAGGCTCGAAAAGCAGCTTGCGGAGCTTAAACCGCACATTGTGGGCATTTCGTTTCTGACCCCTTCCAGAAGGGAGAGCCTCCTTGCTGCAAGGGTCGTAAAGAGATTTGATCCAAACATTCGAGTCGTGGCAGGAGGGCCTCATGCGACAATCATGCATGGACAACTCCTTGCAAACTACCCGGAAATTGATGTAGTGGTTATTGGTGAAGCAGAGCGGACCTTGTGTGAAGTAGTCGAGGCGTTTGAACTAAAGGAGTGTTTGCAAGATGTGAAGGGCGTTGCGTTTAGAAACGAGTCATCGGGATCTATTGTTGTCAATCCCCCACGCCCGCTCATTGAGAATCTTGATGTAGTTCCCTTTCCGGACTACGGGGAGTACCTATGTTCTCTGCCAAATAAGCGAATGTCGATTGCCTCGGTGGTTACTGGTCGAGGCTGCCCTTATGGACAGTGCAATTTCTGTGCTTCTCAGTCCGTTTGGCCGGGGTATAGGTATCGGTCCGTCAAGAATGTTGTCGATGAAGTGGAGATTGTCGTGAAAGAGTACGGAGTCGAGAATATTCATATCCACGATGACACTTTCCCTTCACCTGCCGAAAGAGCCGTCTGTATTTGTAAGGAAGTAGTGAAAAAAAGAATTGAGGTGATTCTCGACTGTAAGGCCACGCTGAATAGCGCCACACGCGATTTCCTTTATTGGTATCGAAAGGCAGGCGGCAGGAGCATATTCTTTGGGCTGGAGAGTGGATCGCAGAAGGTCAGAGAACTCATGGGCAAGCCGAGGGTCTCAAACAAACAGGTCGAGTTTATGGTTAGAATGCTGAGGGAAGCCGGCATAAAGGTGGGTATCTTTGTTATGTTTGGATACCCCGGGGAGACATCACGCGATGTGCAAGCAACCTGCCAAATGCTTAAGAGGCTGAACCCTGACAGGGTCCGTTGCACACTGACGAAAGTTTACCCTGGCACACGTCTCTATCAATACGCTAAACAGCATAAGATGCTGACCGATGGTTATTGGCTCAGTGAGGCGCGTAGACATAGGTATTTTAGCTTCGCAAGCGACGATGAGGTTGCTGAAATCAGGAAGCTCGACCTTCTTTTGAGGGAGGAGTTTCGTGGATTAGATATCTGGAGCGAGTACGATGAACAGGATATTCCTTATGCCGACGAAAGTGGCACTAAACATGACGCGCTAGGTGAACAGTACGTGGAAGAAATGAAGACTTCTGGGCGTTTCAACTCGACAACATATAAAAGGGGAAAGCGGGCTGGGACTCAGGTCAGCTTGGGTTCAGCTTCTTTGTATATACACCCTCAACGACATCAAAGCTGCCAGCTTCCCTGCACTTCGTCACGTTCTCCTCAGAAATCCTCTTGATCGGCAGATCAACTTCAATTAGTCGTTTGGGGTATTTCATACTTAGTCTTTGTATCGATAATGAAGAACTTCATTCATGCTGCTGAGAACTTTGTAATCCCTGGATTGAATCTGTCCGAATTCCATCACAGACAGAACTCCAATACTGCAAGCCGCAGGTTGGTCATCTATTGTCGCAGATGCCACAGTTTGAAGAAAAAGCATAACTCCAGGAATAGACTTCTTACCATAAAGGATTTTTTTGATTTCGGCCCGGGTATTCTCCTCCTCTAACCGGAAATGCCTTTCCGCAGATAATTCCCGTAAGTCAGCAATTACTTCTTGATAGTCACCGCAAGCGCCGTATATCGGTTCACCATTATTATATCGGATTATGGGCCAAAACTTGTCATGGTCTATAACATTTTTAAGGTTGATTACGACACACCCTACATCGGCTTCCGAATTCTGAATTTGTTCTATTCCTTCCTGAATCCGCTCAAACATTGTCAAAGCGTTGTAACCATTCATTACTTTGCAGGCCAAACCCCACCTTCGTTTATCGACTGTTATTAAAACATCCGGATTGTTGCCCTTGGGTCTTGATGGTGAATCCATTCTCAGGTCAGTACCTATCTCGGAGCAGACGAGTCCAATCAGGAGCTCAAATACTTTATTGCTGTTCTCATCGGTTATAGTACGAACGTTTTGCGCAAATTTGCATCCTGGCAATAGTCGAAGATGGTCTAACATTCTTTTTGTATAGCCCCTCTTATGAGCACGAACGATGCGCCCCACAAGGTCCTGCAATGCGATTACCTTCCTAAATACTGGGCGTATGTCCTTGGTATTATTAAATGCCATTTTCTTCAACCGTTGGTTTTCCAGTTCAACAGTGTTAAGCCACGCTTCTTCAAGATATGATCCCGTGGGAATTTCAATCTCAAGTTCACCAAAGATTTCTACGAACTTTTGAGCTATTGAACCAGCCTCTTGAAAAGTCTTAATATCACGACGGTCAATTCCGTTGGGGATTTTGGGGGCTTGACACATTTATTCGCTCCCTAATCTACAAGTCGCTTTCAAGCTGCCGGGCCACCGCCTGGAAAGCCAACAAGTTCGCCTTCGCGGCGCCGGCGAATTGGCCCGCTCAGGGCTGAGCACAGTCACTTACGGCTTGTGCTCTTCTTGCAAACAGAAAGGAACTGGATTTATCTCCAGGTCCTAATAGCGGGGGTTCATTTCATACCTACGACCTGATTAGTATGCGCCCCTCCAAAGTTCAAAAAGTCGCAGGTTTGTAACGGGTGGCCACAGGTTCATAACGGGTAAAATCGAGCATATAAAAAGAGATAACTCCTTGGCAATAAAGGAGTTATCTCTAGGTAAGCATAGCGGGGGGAGGATTCGAACCTCCGACCTCCGGGTTATGGGCCCGACGAGCTACCAGACTGCTCTACCCCGCGATCATCAGCAACTTATTCCAATATAACTTAAAACTGTTCTTTATCAAGAGCCGCCGGGAGACCCCGCCATAGTGATGGCGGGGCTAACCGGTTAGCCCCGCAATTGGGCCCCCGCGAAGCGGGAACCCGTTGCGGGGTTTACATAATTTCTTGCGAATCTTAGTGGCAATTGTCTCGATCACTCCTTCCTTATATTTATAAGCAGGCCAACGGTCAAAAACACCGTCGCCCAGGTTACGCGGAATTATATGAAAATGCAAATGCTCAACAAGCTGCCCAGCCGCTCTACCATTATTGCATAGCACATTATAGCCGTCACAGTCCATCGCCTCAGCTACCGCCTTGGCCACCGTGCCGAGGCGTGAGCCTACGTGGGCTAAAAGTTCGGCATGACAATCGTGCAACTTCTCAAAGTGCTGCTTCGGAACTACGAGGGTGTGGCCGTCACTTACTGGACCGATATCCAGAAAAGCAAGGAGGACATCGTCTTCAAAAACCTTTGTAACCGGAATTTGTCCGGCTATTATCTTACAGAAAACGCAGTTCTTCACACTCATTGTTCTCTTTGTCGATTTGATTCGTCAGCTTACTTATCAGTTTTGTCCTTGTCTGCAGACTCAGCGGCCTGCTCAGGCCGGTTAAGCTCTTCGGCTGGAGCCGTTTCTTCGGCCTGGGCAGCCTTTTTTCCTTTCTTACGCGCGCGTTTTTTTGCAGCACCCTTAGTTTCTTTCTTGGGCTTCTCATCAGGGCCTAAAAGCTGTAGCAACACCAGTTGACCATTGTCGCCTAATCTTCTCAATGCCAGGTGAATTATCCTTGTATACCCGCCAGGCCTATCGAGGTATCGGGGACCAAGCTCACTAAAAAGCTTTCCAATTATGGTGCCCTTCTTGACTGCCCTGCCATCTTCATAATTTATGATGTCGCGATTGCCCAGCAGAGCGATGGCCCGCCTTCTGGCCGACAATGTGCCTTTCTTTGCCAGTGTAATCAACTTTTCAGCAAAGGCCTTGACCTCTTTGGCCTTTTCGATGGTCGTGGAAATCGTTTCATGCTCAATCAGCGAAGAAACCAGATTTCGCCGCAAAGCTATTCGGTGCTGGCTGGTTCTACTCAACTTACGTCCTGCTACTCTGTGACGCATATCTCAATTTCCTGGTCTATTGGTTATTTTCTGCTGGTACGCTCATCCCCAAAGACAAACCTATATCGGCAAGTTTTCTTTTGATTTCTCGTAAACTCGTTTTGCCTAAGCTGCGAATCGAGAGCAAGTCGGCGTCTGTCTTTTGGACCAACTGGCGAACAGTTTCAATTTTCGCTGATTCAAGGCAGTTGCTCGCTCTTACGGACAGTTCCAATTCCTGAATGGGCAGACTCAGTTTTCTGGCCAATTCTGCGTCAACTGCTTCTTCTTCCAACTCCTTCTCGGCGATCTGGCTGGCGACGGTTTGCTCTCCTATCTCGAAATACTGTACGAATGGATTGATGTGTTTTCGCAGTATCTTGGCAGCCTCTACCAGGGCCATCTCAGGAGTGATTGTTCCATTGGTCCAGATTTCCAGAATCAGCTTGTCGTAGTTGGTTCGTTGGCCTACTCGGGTGTTTTCAGTTGTGTAGCGAACTCTGCTAACCGGCGAGTAGACCGCGTCCAGCAGTATCCTTCCGATTTCCTGGTCGAATCTGTCGGTGGCAGCAATCCGTTCCGATGCGGGCACATAGCCGCGACCGTTCTCGACTACCATTTCCATTTCAAACTTAACGTCTTCAGTGAGAGTGGCCAAGACCATATCCTTATTTATAACTTCTATGGCAGGGTCTGCGACGATGTCAGCGGCCCTTATGACACCGGCCTTGTTCGCCGAGACCTTCATTATCTTGGGACCACCGCTCTGCAGCCGAATGACCAAGCTCTTGACGTTCAAAACGATATCAGTGGTATCCTCCATCACCCCAGCTATAGAGGTGAATTCATGGTCGACTCCTGCTATTTTGATCGAAGTGACGGCACTGCCCTCCAAGGATGAAAGCAATACGCGTCTGAGGCTGTTGCCGATGGTGGTGCCGAAGCCTCGCTCGAATGGCTCGATAAAGAATCGGCCGTATTTGTCGGTTGATACCCGCTTATCCCGTTCAACACGGGTGGGCAGTTCTATACCACGCCATGTCACTCGCATACCGGCCTCCGACATTAAAATTAAGAATTCAAAAATCAAAATGCAAAATTAAGGAATTCGACAATCTTAATCTTTGATTTTTGATATTGTTTCTACATAGCTATCTCGAACAGAACTCTACGACCAACTGTTCTTCCACTGGAATCTGGACGTCATCTCGGCTGGGTAGCGCCACAATGGTAGCTTCTGGTTTTTCGCGGTCCAACTGCAGCCAGTTCTGCGTCGTGAAGTTTGGGTTACTTTCTAACTGTTGCTTTACCTTTTTGATGGCTCTTTCAGAATTTTTCACGGTGATTTTGTCACCGACTCCTATGGTATAATCACTAATGTCAACCTTGCGTCCATTTACACAAATGTGACCGTGGCCGATCAGTTGTCGCGCAGCCTTGCGGGACGGTGCAAAATTCAGTTTATATACCACGTTATCTAAGCGTCGTTCCAGCAGTTGCAGCAAGGTTGCACCGGTATTACCTTTGGTTCGCTGAGCTATATGGAAGCATCTCATAAACTGTCGCTCCAGCAGACCGTAGTATCTCTTGATCTTTTGCTTTTCCCGCAGCCGAACAGCGTATTCACTTCCTCTACCCCTGCGCCAGCCGTGCATACCAGGAGCCAGATTTCGCTGTCTCCTTTCAATCTGGCATTTGGCTGTTTCGCACTTGGCGCCCTTGAGGAATAGTTTCATTCCTTCCCGGCGACAAACTTTACAGGATGGCCCGAGGTAACGTCCCATTTCTATTATTCTCCCAAAAGTTTTCGCTGGACTGTAAATCTATACTCGTCTTCGTTTTGGTGCTCTACACCCATTATGTGGTATAGGCGTGACATCTTCTATGGAGGCTATGCGCAGCCCTACCTGTTGCAGCGATGAGATAGCGGACTCACGGCCGGCCCCCGGCCCCTTAACTTTAATTTCAACTTCCCGCACACCGTTGCGCATGGCGGCATGAGCACAGCTTTGTGCCGCCTGTTGAGCGGCGAAAGGCGTACTTTTGCGAGAGCCTTTGAAGCCGACACAGCCTGCCGAGCTGAAGCAAATTGTGTCACCGTCCAGGTCCGTAACCGTAATTAGCGTATTGTTGAACGTTGCCTTTATGTGCACAATAGCTCGAGCTATGTTCTTTCTGGCTTTTCGTTTTGTACCTTTTGCCATTTACCGTTTTTCCTTCACGCCTTTTTTGCCTGCGACTGTTTTTCGTGGACCTTTGCGGGTCCGAGCGTTGCTTTGAGTGCGCTGGCCACGAACGGGCAGGCCTTTTCTATGCCGAATACCCCGGTAGCAGTTTATATCCCGCAGCCGGGCAATATTCTGGGCAACCTGTCTGCGAAGCTGGCCGCCCACGATGTAATTACGGTCTATAATCTGAGTAATCCGGCTTAGCTGGTCTTCACTGAGCTTGCCAGCCTGTGTATTTTCCTCAACGCCGGCTTCCTTCAAGACCTGTCCGGAGGTATATCTGCCGATACCGGGGATGTAGGTCAAAGAAATCCATATCGCTTTTTCATTGGGAATGTCAACACCAACTATTCGCGGCATACCAGCTCCTGTTCATGTTTGATGTTTTCCACCTACTATTGATAAGTTAAGAGCAGCCCTAACCTTGGCGCTGTTTATGTCGTGGGTTTGTGCAAATCACTCTGACAACGCCTCGGCGGCGAACAACCTTGCAATTCTCACAGATACGTTTTACAGAACTTCTGACCTTCATTTTTGCTGCCTAAGACTAATGTCGCAGGACGATTCGGCCTCTATTCAAATCGTAGGGTGACATTTCCACGGTCACCATATCGCCTGGCAGAATTCGGATAAAATTCATGCGCATCTTGCCCGAGACATGGGCCAAGACCTTATGACCGTTCTCCAACTCAACTCTAAACATCGCATTTGGCAAAGCTTCGGTCACCTTGGCTTGCAGCCTAATTGCGTCCTTCTTTGCCATAGACATCTCCGAAGAGACCTTTTACCTTTTCGCCGTTAGAACCTCGCAGCCGTTTTCTACTATCGCGATAGTGTGCTCGAAGTGAGCCGAACATTTTCCGTCCTTTGTTACTACAGTCCATCCGTTCTTTAGCGTTCGCACGGCACTACTGCCGGCGTTAATCATCGGCTCAACAGCCAGAACCATTCCTTCGGTCAAGACAATATCGTTAGCCAACAATTCATCACTTACAAAGTTGGGCACTCTCGGCTCTTCGTGCATTTTTCTGCCGATTCCATGCCCGACGAACTCTTTTACTACCGAAAAGCCGGCTGACTCAGCACAGTGCTGCATCTGTGCAGCAATTTCGCTCCACTTAACTGCCGGCCGAGCTTTTGCTATTGCTATATCCAGAACCTGCCTTGTTACCTCTATGAGTCTGCGGTTGTCTTGCGAAATCTCGCCTATGCCGAGTGTTACCGCAGCGTCTCCACAATAGCCTTCAAGTCGAACGCCAAAATCAATACTCAATATATTGCCTTCTTTAAGTTTCGTGCTCTCGGAAGGGATCCCGTGGACGACCTGCTCATTTATGGACGCGCAAATCGACCCCGGGAACGGCGTCCGGGCATGTGGGCTATGCACGCCCTTAAATAGAGCCTGGGCACCTGCGTCCGCGGCCATCTGCGCAGCTATGCTATCCAATCGGCCGGTCGTTACGCCAGGCTCTGCAACCTTCTGCAGTTTTGAAAGAACATCGGCTACAACAGCACCTGCTCTACGTATTAACTCGATTTCTCTTCGGCTGCGAAGCGTTATAGCCATTCAAATTCGCATCTCTTACTTTGTACCGGATATTTCGCATCTCGCATCACACTTTAGCGATAGCATCCAATTTCTTAAATATAAGACTGGTTACTTTGTCGGCGATGCCGTTGGCATCAATATCATAGACTTTCCTGCCATTGTTCTTATAGTAATCCACGACCGGTTCGGTCTGCTGATGGTAGGCCTTGAGGCGCTTAGCTACCACTTCGGGGCTGTCATCATGCCTTTGAATCAATCTGGTGCCATCATGGTCGCATATTCCATCAGCTTTCGGCTGCAAATTCTTCACATGGTAGACTGCTCCACATTTTGGGCAGCTTCTCCTGCCGGTCATTCTCTCAGCTACCACACGGTCGTCTATCTGCAGGTTCAAGATCGCATCTATTATCTGGCCCTCATGGGCCAACGAATCATCAAGCTCGACAGCTTGATTGACCGTTCTGGGAAAGCCGTCCAGTATAAAGCCGGCAGTGGGAGCCTTCCCTTCGACTGCGCTCAGGGCATGCCTTATGGCGCCAATCATCATCTGTACTACAATTTGGTCCGGCACAAGTTGGCCTGCGTCCATATAGCTCTGGGCCTTTTTCCCCAGCACCGTGGCTTCTGTTCTTTGTTGCCTTAATATGTCTCCACTGGATAGATGCAGCAGACCGTACCGTTCTACGATACGCTTACATTGAGTTCCTTTGCCTGCGCCAGGAGCACCCAGCAGAACTATCCTCATGCATACGCTCCTTTTATCCTGCCGGTCGGGCTGAAGCCCTCATAGCTGCGCATCAGCAGGTTGGCCTCGATCTTCTGCACCAGGTCCAGCGAGACGCTGACAACTATCAACAAACCCGTGCCGCCCAAATATGTTGTTACGTGCCCGGGAATTCCAAGTGAGGCCGCAACTACGGACGGCACAACGGCAATTACTGCTAAAAATGCTGCTCCAAAGTAAGTGATACGAGTCATTACTGTTTCCAAATACTCGGCGGTTCTACGTCCGGGGCGAAGTCCAGGAACAAAGCTGCCTGAATCCCGTAGGTTCTTAGCAACCTCCTTGGGCTGAAATTGTACGGTCACCCAGAAGTAAGAGAACAGAAATATCAACACCACATATAGGATATTGTATGTATAGCCATGCTCACCAAAAGCATCTTTCAAAGTCTGGAGAAATCCCGAGGCGATGAATCTGTCTGCTAAATGACTGATTACTATCCACGGAAACAGCATAAAGCTGGATGCAAAGATTAGCGGCATCACTCCTCCGTGATTGACTCGCAGCGGCAGATAATGTCTCTGACCGCCGTACATTCGCCGACCTCTCATTTGTTTAGCCTGCTGAATGGGTATGCGGCGCTGACCCTGGGTTATAAATATTGCACCAGCAATGACGAATACGGAAGCTGCTGCCAGGAACAACAGCTTTGCCGGGCCAATTGTCCCCGGCGCCGGATTAACTGAGAAGCTGGCGTTTTGCAAAAGCCACTGAATTTCCCAGGGGGTTCTGGCAATTATGCCGGCCATAATTATCAAACTGATGCCGTTGCCTATGCCGTATTCATCTATCTGCTCGCCGAGCCACATCAGAAAGATGGTGCCGGCTGTCGAGCCAACGACGCCCATCAACATAGCCTGGTAGTACATACCCGGATAAGTTAGTCCTTGCCCCCCTCCCATCCACTTCATAAACATTATGGATTGAATAACGCATATCAGGACGGTCAAATAGCGGGTGTACTCGTTTATCTTTTTGTAGCCGGTTTGACCTTCCTGTCGCAATTTCTTCAAACTGGGCACTACCTCACCCAATAGCATCAGAATAATAGAGGCGGTAATATAGGGCATTATTCCCAGGCCGAATACAGTGGTTTGGTCCAGTCTTCCGCCGGTGAACATTTGCATATACGCGGCAGCTCTACCCAGAGGGGTTTCGGCGCCTCTTGAGTCTGCAAGTGCTTTTATCTTTTCCTGGTCAAAGCCAGGAACAGGGATATGAAAGCCAACCCTATATATAATCAGTAGTGCCACAGTGAAAAGAATCTTGTTGCGCAAATCCTGGATTCTGAAAATGTTAAATACCGACCTAAACATCTTTATTCTCCGGTAGAAAATCAAACGTCAAATTTTTTATTTTGGGTTTTTGATTTTTGATTTCGTTGCCTTGGATTTTTCTTTATTATTTTCGTTGTACCGCCACAGCCTACGATTTTCTGTTCTGCGGTTTTGCTGAATTTATGAGCTGTAACCTGCAGCTTTTTTGTCAGTTCGCCATCGCCGAGGATTTTGACCTTACTTTTGCAGCTTGAGATCAGCCCCGCTTCAAACAATTGTTCTATCCCAACATCGGCACCGTCATCGAATCCTTCCAGCTGTGATACGTTGACAATCTCAAATCGCGTTGTGAACTCGTAGTTACTAAAGCCGCGTTTGGGCAGTCGGCGAAATAAAGGCATCTGCCCACCTTCATAAAGCGAGGAAAAAGTTGCGCCAGACCTGCTAAGGTAACCTTTGGTCCCACGCCCACAAGTTTTGCCGTGGCCGCTGCCGGAACCTCTCCCGACACGCTTGCGGGCTTTATGCCTACCTGCGACAGACGTTATTTGGTGATTCAACATTTGCGCACCTAACTATCAACTGTTAATTGCCACGCCACGAAGTGATTCCACCATCTCTTTGCTACGTAACTTCAGCAGTCCATCCATGGCAGCTTTGACAACATTCTTGGCAGAAGTACTTCCATATATCTTGGTAAGTACGTCTTGCACGCCGGCATATTCGAGCACGGCACGGGCACTGGAGCCGGCGATGACGCCCGTGCCGGGACTAGCGGGGACCATCACTATCCGTGTGGCTCTATACTTGCCGATAGTCCGGTGCGGAATCGTTCGTCCCACCAGAGCTATCTTGACCAAGGACTTTTTGGCATCCTTTATTCCCTTTTCGACGGCCAGCGGGACTTCGTTAGCCTTGCCGTAACCGATGCCAACCATTCCGGCGCGGTCGCCCACTACAACCAATGCCCCAAAGCTGAATCTACGGCCTCCCTTGACCACTTTAGCGGTGCGGAACACTTTTACGACTGTGTCCTCCAGCACCTTTTCTTCTTGACCAGCTAATATACCGGCTTCAACCTGCAATTGCTTTCTCCAAACTTCTGCTAATTTCTCTTCCAGCCTTCGCAGCCGCTTCGGCGGAGTCGGCTAAAAAACCAATCCCGTTTTTCTTGCTGTTTCTGCAAGTGCCTTGACTCTGCCGTGGTATTTGTAGCGGTTCCTGTCTAAGCAAACACACTTGATTCCGACCGCCAGAGCCTGCTTTGCCACTGCTTCACCTACGATTTGAGCGGCTTTTATGTTACCAGCTCTGGATAGTTGCTCCCGCAGGCCTTTGGCCCTTGTGCTGGCTGAAACAAGAGTCGCCCCTGCCACGTCATCTATAATCTGGGCATAAATATGCCTGTTCGAACGAAATACCGACAGTCGTGGTCTGTCCGGCGTTCCAAAAACATTTTTCCTTACGTGATATTTGCGTCTCTGTGCCGCCTTTTTTATCTTGTCGATCTGCATAGAACCAAGCTACAACTATGTCGTTCCTGAAGTAAAGGCTTTGCCGATCTTGTGGCGTACATGTTCGTCCACATAACGGATGCCTTTGCCTTTGTAAGGTTCCGGCGGTCTTATTTTACGTACATCAGCGGCGAACTGGCCCAGCAATTGCTTATCTGCCGAGGAAAGAGTAAACCTGGCGGGCACATCGTCACCTCTGGTTGCACCGGCCTCAATGCTCACTTTTACGCCTTTTGGTATCGGTTTTTCCACCGTGCGAGAAAAGCCGACTTGTAAGAGCAGCTTTCCAGCTTGTTCCTTGACGCTAAAGCCTGTGCCATATATTTCCATCTTCTTTTGGAAGCCCGAACTTACGCCTGCAACCATATTTGCAATTAGCGCACGCATTGTGCCGTGCAACTGCTTGCTCAAACGACTTTCAGGGCGTTCATTTTTGACCAATACTTTCCCTGCCTTGCTGTCGATTTCCACCTCAATGAGGGGGTGGCAGTCCAGTTGCAGACTGCCCAGCGGTCCGGAGGCCTTAACGGACAAACCCTGCTGCTCAATTTTTACTCCCGGCGGGATTGCAATAGGTTTTTTCCCGACTCGACTCATCAGCTCACCGTACAAAGAATCTCACCGCCGACATCGGCGCTGCGGCATTCTCGGTCGCTCAATACACCTTTACTTGTCGAAACAATTGCTATGCCCATGCCGCCCAAAACCCGCGGCAAATCATCGACAGATGCATAGATTCGGCAGCCAGGCTTACTTGTTCTTGTTATCTCGTTGATGACAGACCGACCTTCTTGGTCGTACTTAAGAGCAATCCTTAGTATTCCTTGTTTACCATCATCGATCCGGTCAAAATCTTTGATGTAACCTTCTTTCTTCAGGACGGCTGCGATAGCCTGGCAAATATTCGATGCCCTAATGCTGACCTGTTCCTTATTTATCCTTCCTGCGTTTCGAATTCTGGTCAGCATATCAGCTATGGGGTCGCTCCAACTCATATACTCACGCCTCACCAACTGGCTTTTTTTACACCTGGAATTTTGCCTTCGTTAGCTAAAGTTCTAAAGCAAATCCGGCAGATTTTGAACTTGCGGTAGACTGCCTTGGATCTGCCACAAAGCTCACAACGCGTATATTGTCTAACGCGGAACTTTTGTTTCCTTTTTACTTTGTTTTCCAGTGCCTTTGTCGACATCCGTACGTTCCCGTTGCATATGGCATTAGCATATATGCAGTCTATTTGATAAAACAGTCTGCTATTGTCTCCTAAAAGGCATACCGAACAGGGCTAACATAGCTCTTGCTTCTTCATCAGACCTTGCTGTCGTCACAAAGGTTATGTTCATACCCTGTTGAAACTCAATTTGAGCCGGATTGACCTCAGGAAAAACGGTCTGCTCAGTCAGGCCAATTGAGTAATTGCCTCGGCCATCAAAACTGTTGGGATTAAGGCCCCGAAAGTCCCTCACACGGGGCACTGCCAGATTGATAAGTCTATCCATAAATTCGTACATTCTTGCGCCGCGAAGGGTGACTTTCAAGCCGATTTCGTTGCCTTTACGAAGCTTGAAACTGGAGACACTTTTCTTAGCTTTGCAAACGGCAGGCATCTGGCCCGTAATCATCATCAGATCCTTCTTGGCTGACTCTATAAACTTCTTGTCCTGTGTCGCCCTGCCCACGCCCATAGAGACAACGATCTTTTCCACGTGTGGTACAGCCATACGGTTCTTGTAGCCGAACTGTTTAGCCAATTCTGGCACTATCTTAGACTTATATAAATCTTTCAAACGTGCCACTATTTTGCCCTTCTGATGACGCCAATTTCGGTCCCATCGACAGCGACTCGCTTTTTGCTGCCATCCTGGCTTAGCTGGTAACGGACTCTGGTGCCTTTAGAACTTTTTGGATTCAGCGGCAGAACGTTACTTATATGGATGGGCTGCTCAACGTTGATTCGGCCTCCTTGCGGATTTTTCCGTGAAGGCCGAACGTGCTTTTTAGCTAAGTTCTGACCCTGTACGACTACCTTGTTCTTCTCGGGCAGAACGCGCAGCACTTTACCGGTAGTGCCCTTATGGTCACCGGCTATGATTTGAACCGTGTCGCCTTTTTTTATGTGCAGAGCCATAAAGTCCTATCTCGTATCTGACTTGACGCATTTATACTACTTCGCTTGCCAGCGAGATTATTTTCATATAGTTTTTTTCACGCAGCTCACGAGCCACCGCACCGAAAATCCTGGTTCCTATCGGGTTGCCCTCAATGTCGATCATCACCGCCGCGTTGCTGTCGAACCGCACATAGCTGCCATCAGCACGTCTCACCGGGGTTTTGGTGCGAATAATAACGCATCTGTGTACCTTCTTATCGTCCAACTGGCAGGTCGGCAGAGACTTTTTTATCGCTACACAGACAACATCTCCCACCGTGGCCACAGCGCGAGTGAATTTACCCCGAGCACCACTTTTTCCGAGCACTCTGATGCACAAAGCCGACTTGACGCCCGAGTTGTCGGCTATGTCCAACATTGTTTCTTGCTGAATCACCTTGCTATTCTCACATCTGCGCTGGTTATACGTTTGGTTCGTTTGTCGACCAAGATTTAACAATTAAACTGACACGGCTTTCTGGACAACTTTAATCAGGCGCCAGCTTTTGGTCTTGCTATAGGGCCTGCACTGGGCTATCTCAACAAGGTCGCCCAGGCCAGCCTGGTTGTGCTCGTCATGCACACCAAGTCTTGTTCTGCGTCTGATGTATTTGTTGTACTTCGGATGCCTGACCTTGTAATCAATGGCCACTTTGACGCTTTTATTTCCACTTTTGCTTATTACTAAGCCAGTCAGCGTTTTTAGCCTTTTCTCTTGCATCTTTGTACCCTATGATGGGCAATCCAAAGGTCTTTTTCACCTCATTGTGCTTTGACCTTTTCACGCAATATCGTTTTTACTCTGGCAATATCACGCCTGACATTGCGCATGGCTTTGGAGTTCTCCAGTGTCTCGGTAACCGCCTGTGCGCGCAAATCAAATAGGTGCCTTTGCAGGTCTTGTAATGTGCTTTCTAGTTCATCCTGGCTCATTTCACGGTACTGCTGCGCCTTCATCGGCAAGTGTCCTTTTACAGGGAGTGTCTGCGCTTAACGAACCTGCACCTTATTGGCATCTTATGGGCGACTCTAAGCAACGTCTGCTTTGCCACGTCTTCGCTTACTCCTCCAACCTCGAAACAGACCTGGCCGGGCCTGACCCTGGCGACCCAAGATTCGGGCTCGCCTTTACCTTTTCCCATGCGGGTCTCCAAAGGCTTGGCAGTAACCGGCATATGAGGGAATATCCTGACATAGACTTTGCCCTCGCGGTGCAGGAAGTGAGTCGCAGCGACTCGGCCAGCTTCGATGGTTTTGGCGGTTACCCAACTCGTCTCAAGGGCTTGCAGCCCATAGTCGCCAAATGCCACATAGTTGCCTCTGGTCGCATTGCCTTTCATCCGGCCGCGCTGGCTCTTGCGATATTTGACTCTCTTTGGCATCAACGCCATTTTTTGGCCCTGACAGATATTTGTTATACGGACTTTTGTTCGCCGGCGTTGGTTTCTCTCGGTGCGGAACCCGGAGCAGATTCAGCGGGTTTATTATCCTGTTTTACCGGCACAACTTCAGGTGCGCCGGCCCGGGCTGCCGGAGCACTGGTACGCCGTGACAGTCGAGTCCGACGACGTGGAGCACGCTCAATTTCCTCGCCGAATTTACCCTTATAAATCCAGACTTTAATGCCGATGGCTCCATATGTTGTTCTTGCCGTTGCCGTAGCATAGTCTACATTGGCATCAAGAGTATGCAGCGGGATGCTGCCGAGCTTCTGGGTCTCTTTCCGCGCCATTTCAGCTCCTGCCAGTCGGCCTCCGCAGACAATCTTGACTCCTTTTGCCCCGGCATTCATCGCCGCTTCACAAAACTGCTTCATCGTCCGCCTGAATGAAGCCCGCTTAGATAATTGTTCAGCGATCGCCTCAGCCACCAGAGTGGCATTGAGGTCCGGGTCTTTGATTTCGATGACGTTAACGCTCACTTTTCGGCCCGTCATTTCCTCGAGTTCTTCTCGCAACCTATCTACTTCGCCGCCTCTGGGACCTATGACGACTCCGGGGCGAGCGCTGTGCAACGTCACATTAACTTCGTTGCGTGTGCGAATTATCTCGACCTTTGCCACCGCACCTTTGGGCAAGCTGCGGTTGAACTTCTGGTCGATGTACCTGCGGATTCTCTGGTCCTCGACAAGAAAATCCCCGTAGCTATTCTTTGGAGCAAACCAAGTGCTTTGCCAGTTAAGTCTTATTCCAGTTCTCAGACCTATCGGTGATGTCTTTTGACCCATAGTCTGTTAGGCTTTTATGTCCTACTCTTTGTTTACGCCTGCGTCACTGTAATATGTATATGGCAAGCCTTTTTCCTTATAGGATGGGCTCTGCCTCTATCCTTGGCGATCCATCTTTTAGTACCAATACGGATGCCTGCATCATCGACCCGGGCCTGGCTTACGTAGAGGTTGTCAACATCAGCTTGCTGCTCGTCGGCATCTGCTACGGCAGCTTTTAGCACCTTGTGCACCATTGTTGCCGCTCGTTTTCTGGTAAACTTGAGGATATCCATAGCGTCCTGCACGCTTCGGCCAACTATCAATTGCGTAACCAGCCTGGCTTTGCGGGCTGACCCAGGGGCAAAACGATGGAATGAGTGCCAGTCAGTCAAATCATTTGCCTCAACGGATAACGCCGCCGCCAGACGGTTAATATCCTCTTTTCGAGGCGTGGGCTTAAAAAGGCCCTTTTGCCAGTTCTTGATTGCTGCAACGGCTTTTTTCTTATCGAGTCCTGGTCTGGCCAGTTGGCCTGCCAACTGCTCTATGTCCACCTGCTGCCGCTGGCAAATCTCTTTGAACTTAGTAGCACTTAACATAAATGGTTATTTTATTTTCTTGCTGGAGTGGCCTCTGAAAGTCCGTGTGAGCGAGAACTCGCCCAACTTGTGGCCCACCATATCTTCGGTAACGAAAACCTTGTTGAACACCTTGCCATTGTGCACCAAAAAGGTAAAACCCACGAATTCAGGAATTATGGTACATCTTCTTGCCCAGGTTTTTATCGGCTCACGGGAGCCGGAGGCAGTTTGCTTGTTGACTTTAACCAACAATTTCTCGTCAACGTACGGCCCTTTTTTAAGAGATCTTCCCATCAAGACCTCCCTAATCCTCTCTTGAGTAAAAGGATTTAGTAAACCAACCCGAAAACACCATCGACTGCACCTCTGGACTGTCCACTTGGCCTATTTTCCCTACTGTTTCACTAGACCAGTGTAATCAACTCTTCCCACGTACTTGTTTCGTCCTCTTTGTTTCTCAACGTAGAAATTCTCGTTTTTAGTTTACCCCTCAGGTATTTTGCTATCAATTCAGCATCCTTAGGGTGAGTCAAAAACGGAATTGCTTCTATGTCCCTTACAGATATTTTGCCTTCGTGCAATAGCAAAGCTTCAGCAAGCTTTAAGGCTAAGGTGTCCATGTCGACGTCTCTCATCACTTACCCTCCTCTTTTTGTGTTTCTTTGACTTTGGACTTTATCTTTTCTAAAATTCCCGGCGGTAGTTTTTCTATTGCCTTCATGATTTCTTTTCCCCGCTGATTACGTCTGATTTCGTCTTCCTGTCTCAATAAACCATATAAATCCCATACGAGAGTTAATATTTCATCCTCAATTTCTTGGGCATTCAGGCCAATTCTTCTCGCCTCCGCTACGTTTATACAAAAGCCATGATCAGCATAACCTCTTGTCAGACTCTCAGCTATTATGTCTGGTGGGGCAGAAAGTTTCCCTGTTTTCTCCATGCGATCTTTGAGAAGTCTTATAAGATACTGTTTTGCAATCTCATGAGCCTTCACAAAACTCCCTAAAGTTAGGGGAAACTGGAGTCGCTTTAACAAACCCTCCGCTAAGTCTTTACTCCCTTTCTCGTACTCATTACGAATCATCTCTATAGTAGTCTGAATGTGAAGTGGGGAGAACTGTTCGAACCGTTCCTCCATAGGATTTATCTCAGTTATTTGGGGGTCTAAGGGGCCCATCTCAGCCACCGGCGTCATCAGAATCTCATCGCCGGCACATACCAGAAGGGTGGCTGCGCTCTTTGCCCAGCGAGGTATAATAAACGTGAGTTTCTGGTTTCCGTACCTTCCGAACAAAGTAGCTAAATTGTATGCCGCATCTATATCTCCGCCAGGAGAATTCACTATTACATCCAGCTTGCCGTCCAGATTTTTATATTCTGTCCTCAGTTCGCTATAAACGTCGTCTACAAGAGAAGGCAAGATGCCCGTCTCCAGAAGAAAACAACGTTGGCCTCTTTTTTGCTCCAGACTCTGAACCAGTTGGTTTATCTGCTTCCTGAGCTGTTTTATCTCCTTATCTGGTTCGGTGGCTTTTCGCCTATCCTTACTATTGTGTTTCTCGATTCTTGTCATTGTTATAACACTCTTGTCATCGGAATAAATGTTGTTAGCGGACCCACTGATTACAGAACCAGTTGTACTTGCCTTCTGCTCTTGCGTCTGCGGATAATTCTGCTGTTGCTTGGCTTGCGTGGATTTCTGGTTTTTCCGCCTTTTGCCAGTACGCCGGTGGGCGAGCAGGGGTGTCGTCCGCCGTTTGATCGACCCTCACCGCCGCCCATAGGGTGCGAAACAGGGTTCTGGGCCTTGCCTCTTACGTGCGGTCTGCGGCCCAGATGGCGTGTTCGGCCAGCCTTACCAAGGCTTACATTCTGGTCGTCAGGGTTGCTCAGTTGCCCAATCGTTGCCCGGCACTCCTTGCGAAGCATCCGCATTTCGCCGCTTGGCAGGACGATAGTTACCCAGTCGCCTTCTTTGGCAACGATTCTGGCGGCGCTACCGGCGCCTCTGACCAGTTTTCCGCCCTGGCCAGGCATCAATTCAATATTGTGAACCTCCAGACCGGCAGGAATTGCCCCCAACGGCATTGCGTTGCCGATCTTGGGCTCACACCAAGCCCCACTTTCGACCTGGTCGCCGACCTTTATGCCAAGTGGTGCCAATATGTACCTTTTTTCGCCATCAGCGTAGTTCAGCAGAGATATGAAGCAGTTTCTATTAGGGTCGTACTCAATAGTTGCCACCTTCGCCGGGATGCCATCTTTGTCTCGCTTAAAATCGATAATGCGGTATATCTTTCTTGCACCACCCCCTAAAAAGCGAGTAGTGGTAATGCCATAACAGTTTCTTCCCCCGTGCTTGTTTATGCGTATGCACAGTGACTTTTCAGGCTCGGTGGCCGTCAGTTCGGCATAATCGTTGACCGAGCTGTTCCTACGTCCTGGACTTGTCGGTTTATATAATCGGATACCCATGGTTTTGCCGCCTTATCAGTTGTTTTTAGAACAAATCTATGTGATAATCAGGCTCCAAATATACGACGGCCTTTTTCCAACTTGCCGTCGTGCCAATGATCCTGCCTCTGCGGCGAGCCTTGCCCCTGCGATTAGCAGTTCTAACTTTGCGTACTTTTACGCCGTATAAGTTTTCCACGGCATTCTTTATCTGCGTCTTGTTAGCTCTTTTGCTCACCTGAAAAGAGTATGCGCTTTTTGTGCCGGCAAGATGTGTGCTCTGCTCGGTAATCAAAGGCCGAATTATTATTCCGGTATCATTCATGTCGCTAACTGTTTATCTTGGCTTGTCTGATTCTTGTTCAAAACAGATAAAAACGCCTGTTTAGTAAACAGCATTTTATGGCAGCGGCAGATGTCCCCAGCATTAAGCTCAGCTACAGGCATAACTGTCACTCCAGAGATGTTTCGAGCCGATCTGTAAATATTGTCGTTATAATCACTTATGGTTACAAGGCAGCTTCGTTCTATCTTCAAATTATTCAGAATATTGGCGAAATCCTTGGTCCGGGGTTTCTCTAAGTTCAACTGGTCAACTATTACGACGTTTTTGCTCTGGAGCTTGGCCAGTATTGCCGAGTCTCTGGCTAATCTTCTTTGCTTTTTGGGCATACTTTTGCTGAAGTCTCTGGCGTGCTTTGCAAACGTTACTCCGCCACCCACACGTTTTGCCGTTCTGCGGGTGCCGACTCGGGCAAAGCCCGTACCTTTTTGCCTGTAGAGTTTTCTGCCTGAGCCAGCTACCATGCTTCTATTTTTAGTCGCGGCTGTCCCCACGCGCTTGTTAGCATGGTACATAACAATTGCCTGCTTGAGCAAAGCGTATCTGATCCGGCCCCCTAAAGCCGACTCATCCACGTTCAGGCTATCAACCTCTTGGCCCTGCACATTGTAAACAGCTAACTGAATCACTTTTAAATTACGTTTTCCAGCTACTTAGACTTTTTGGCGCTGCGGACAATACAATATCCACCGGCAGGGCCGGGCACAGCACCTTTGACAACCAGCAGATTTTTCTCCTGGTCTATTGCCAGCAAGCTATGATTTTTCTCTGTAACGCGCTGGTTTCCCATGTGGCCGGGCATTTTCTTTCCCTTTTTAGGGCCTCCACTCATGCCGGCATTGGTGGCAAAAGCCGATATTGAGCCTTGTGCTCTATGTTTTCGTTCCGTACCATGAGAAGCCGGAAACCCGGTGAAACCGTGTCGCTTCATTGCGCCGGCGAAGCCTTTGCCTTTGCTGGTGCCCACAACATCGACAAGTTCATTTGCCGCAAAGGTAGAGACTGTGATAGAGTCTCCGGGCTTATATTTTGGCTCGATCTCGCCAGGCAGCCGCATTTCTCTGACAAACTTCCTGGGAGTCGTATTTGCCTTTTGAGCGTGCCCGATTTGCGGCTTATTTCTGCGCGAGGGCTTTACCTCATCATAGCCCAATTGGATAGCGTTGTAGCCGTCCGTCTCCGCGGTTTTAACCTGCATAACGGTACAGGGACCAGCCTGTATGACGGTAACGGGCACCAAGTTGCCCGATTCGTCGTACAGACGGGTCATCCCGACTTTTTTGCCCAATAACATCGCCATTTTCTTGTTGCTCAAGTTAAAATTCTAAATCCTAAATTCTAAGCTCTAAACAAATCCAAATGACCAAAATTCAAAAGTCAATGTTTGAGCATTTCAAATTTGGATTTTGAAATTGTTTAGCATTTCGATATTAGGATTTAGATTTTTTCGGTAGTTATGCCTTTATCTTTACGAATACTCCCGCCGGCACCACCAGCCGATTCAACACTTCAGCCGTTCGTGCATTAGCCTCATAAATGTCAATCAGGCGTTTATGAGTCCTCAATTCAAACTGCTCTCGTGATTTCTTGTCAACATGGGGACTGCGCAAAACCGTATACCTTTCAATACGGGTAGGCAGCGGGATTGGACCACTGACGCGGGCATTGGTCTTTCGAGCGTGCTCTACTATCTCCTTTGCGGATGCGTCCAGCGTCCGGTGGTCGTATGCTTCCATCCTGATTCTTATTCTTTCGCTTTCAGCAACCATAGCCTTTCTCTTACTTGCAGGCCAAAAGGCGAAATAAAAATCTCACCTCTGAGCATATAGCTGTTGAGTCAGCCACTAATCGATTCTTGCTTTGGCAGGAAAGGCCTTACCGTTGATTATTGAACATTGTTTGCTATTCGGTTCTCAATGATCCGTTATCAACTTCGCCTTCCTTAAGGATTGGGGTTTGGGTCACCTCGATAGCGTTCATCAACGTTGAATGGTTCTGTTGCACCCCTGACTTAAGAGTACTAATATACTATCCTTAGATGCGCAAAAAGCAAAGATATGCCCCAGCCCAACTCACGCAAAGCCCTACCTGGCAATGCTCGCTACGGGCGAAAAACCTTAAAATTAGCGCCTATTATTAAATTTGTCAAATAAATCTCGGCAAAAATTTTACGTGAATACAAAAAAACGTCATTTTTTAAAGGATAAGCTTCTCAGCAATCTCCTGGGGCACCTTTTCGTAACTGAGCGGTTCCATGGTGAAGGTTCCTCGCCCGGCTGTGAGACTTCTAATTTCGCTGGAATACCCGAACATCTCAACCAATGGCACCTTGGCATCAATTACTCGCATATTTCCATGAACCCGACAATCTGTGATCAGGCCTCTTTTTCCCAGCAGGCTGCCCTGGACTGCCCCAAAAGCAGCTTCGGGCACCACTACCTGCAGGTGCATTATCGGCTCAAGCAGCACTGGGCCGGCCATCTTTAGCGATTTTTCTATGGCAATTGCAGCGGCTTGTTCGAAAGCCAGCTCCGAAGAATCTACCGAATGGAACGAGCCGCCAATTAGCGTAACTTTAGTTCCTACAACAGGATAGCCCGCCAACGCACCGCTACCCAAAGCTTGGCGAGCGCCCCTTTCTACAGCCGGTACGTATTGCCTGGGAACCGCATCAGAGGCCACCTTGGCCTCAAATTCCGTATCAGAAGCCCAATGCCCGTCATCTGTTAGCACAGGCTCAAGGACCAGAACAACATGGCCGTACTGGCCATGGCCGCCTGTTTGGCGAATAAATTTGCCTTCAGCTTGCGCGGCCTTGGTAACGGCTTCTTTGTAGGCCACACGTGGCCTGCTGACCCTGACATGGACCTTTTTTTCCTTAACCAGCTTGTGCTGAAGGATTTCCAGATGGAGTTCACCCATACCGCTGATAATGGTCTGGCCCGTCTCTTTATCTATTTTGCACTGAAAAGTCGGGTCTTCACGCCTCAAAGCATCCAGTGCCTCTGCCAGTTTTTCCCTTTCTGCTGTGGCTCTGGGCTCTATTGACATATTGATCACGGTGTGTGGGAACGTAATGCTGGGCAAAAAGACGGGGTTTTTGGGGTCGCAGAGGGTATCGCCGGTCAGAGTTTGCTTCAGGCCTAACACTGCCACAATATCGCCGGCACGGGCTGAGTCCAGGATTTTTCGCTCGTTAGCGTGCATTTCAAATATTCTGATAATATTTTCCCGCTTATCGCGATTTGGGTTTAGCACTCTCGTGCCCGACTTCAAGGTACCCTGATATATCCTCAGAAAGGTCAAATCACCATGTGCATCGCTGATAATCTTAAATGCAAGCGCAACCAGGCTGCCGTTCGGGTCGCATTTAACCGATACCAGCTTTTTCTTGTCAGCAGGTCTATGGCCTGTTAGATTAGGTTTATCCAGTGGAGAAGGCAAGTACGCCACTACGCCGTCAAGTAGCCTTTGCACCCCGATATATTTCAAGGCCGAGCCGAGAAATACGGGATGAATCTTGTTGCCTAAAGTCCCTTTTCTAATGGCTCTATGAATCATTTCGTCTCTTATCTGCTTATCGTGGACATAGCTATCCAACAGCTCTTCATCGTATTCGGCAGCCAGCTCGATCATGGCGTTTCTTTGCCGCTGTGCCTTTGGTCGCAGTTTTGCAGGGATTTCGGTCTCCTGGAATATCGATCCCAGTTCTTCCGCTGTGTAGAAGACCGCCTGCATCGTAATCAGGTCTATTATGCCGGCAAAGGAGTCTTCCGCTCCTATGGGAATCTGCAAGCACACCGGATTGGCAAGCAGCTTGTCACGAATGCTTTGGACGCTCATTTCGAAATCTGCGCCGGTTTTATCCATCTTGTTGACAAAGCAAAGAAAGGGCAGGTCGTATTTTTGCCCCTGTCGCCAAACTGTCTCGCTCTGGGCCTGCACCCCTTCGCTGCCGTCAAATACTGCTACGGCACCGTCGAGGACACGCAGAGATCTTTCGACCTCGGCGGTAAAGTCGATGTGGCCAGGCGTATCGATCAGGTTAATTTCAAAATCCTTCCAGGGGCATTTGGTTGCTGCCGAAGTTATGGTTATGCCTCTTCTTTGCTCCTCCTCCAGGTAATCCATAACCGCGGTGCCATCGTCGACCTCGCCCATCTTGTAAGTCTTGCCGGTATAATATAATATGCGCTCGGTCATCGTGGTCTTGCCGGCATCGATATGGGCTATAATGCCGATATTGCGTATTCTTTGCAGCGCGTCGGTCATAGGCTTTCGTACGTAGCTTAGATATATATAAGAAAACAGCGGATAGTAGAAAGCTACACGCTATTTACTATCCGCTGTAGAATACAAACTTACCAGGCGAAGTGGGCAAAAGCTTTATTTGCCTCCGCCATTTTATGGATATTTTCACGGGTAGTCATTGCACCGCCGTGTCCGCTGTGAGCATCTATCAACTCAGAGGCCAGACGCTCGGACATCGGTTTTCCCGTTTTGCTCCTGGCTGACTGTATTATCCACCGCAACGCAAGTGACTGCTGGCGTCTGGGACCCACCTGCATTGGCACTTGATAGCTGGCTCCGCCGATGCGTTTGGAGCGAACTTCCAGCAAGGGCTTGACGTTATTCACCGCTGTTTCGAACACCTCCAGCGCAGGAGTATCCTTTATCCTTTTGGATATAATATCCATAGCTTCATAGAAGATCCGCTGTGCAACGCTTTTCTTGCCTTCCCACATCATACAATTGATAAACTTCGCGACCAGCTTACTGTTGTATGTCGGGTCGGGCTTTAGCTGTTCACTGGAAACGGTCCACTTTTTTGCCATTATCTGCCTCGATACGGATTTTGGGTTCCGCCCTGTGGGATACCTCTACTTTGGTGTTTTTGCGCCATATTTACTTCTGCCCTGTTTGCGACCAGCGACACCGGCACAATCAAGGATGCCGCGAATGATGTGATATCGCACACCCGGCAGGTCTCTGACGCGGCCTCCGCGAATCAGAACAGTGCTGTGCTCCTGAAGGTTGTGATCAATGCCGGGGATGTAAGCGGTTACTTCCTTGCCGTTAGTCAGTCTAACCCGGGCGATTTTTCGTAGTGCCGAGTTCGGCTTTTTGGGCGTCTGAGTCCTTACGATCAGGCACACGCCTCTTTTCTGGGGCGAGCCACTGATATCGGAGATTCTTTTTCGGCGCTTGGACCTTGCTCTGGGATGTCTGACTAACTGGTTCATCGTGGGCATAATTTTGTTCCTCGTCTGTCGGTTGCGATGCTCGTTTCGTCTACCATGATACGTTTAACGTAACCTTGACGAGCAGTGCAACCGCAACCGTTTGGCGATTTCTATTCCAATTTTATGGTTCAATTCCTAATGCTTCCTTTATAGCAGCATCGGCTTTTGCTTCTGCTTCCTTAACTTCTTTGACCTCTCGAAATTCTTTCGGCAAAGGTGCTTCTACAAGATGTTTGACCTTCATCTCAAGATGCGGCTTGAAAGCCGTCCCGGCCGGTATCAGGTGACCGAGTATCACGTTTTCCTTTAAGCCATGAAGCTCATCTACCTTACCAGCTAAAGAAGCCTCCGTCAAGACCTTCGTTGTTTCCTGGAAGCTGGCTGCGGCGATGAAGCTGTCCGACCACAGAGATGCTTTGGTTATTCCCAACAGCAGCGTCTTTGCAGTTGCTGGTCTTGGCTTTTTTCCTTTAGCAGGCGTACCGCCAAGTGCCTCAATTTTCTCGTTAATACTGGCCAGGTCTTTCTTGTCAATGATTTGACCCTCTTTCAATTCGGGTGAATCTGCGACGCTGGCAATCTTGATGCTATTGGCTAATCTGTCGTTTTCTGCTCGGAAAACAAATTTATCAACGACTTCGCCCGGCAAGAAAGAGCTGTCGCCGACAGAGTCAATCTGCACCTTTCGCATCATTTGCGAAATGATAATCTCAATGTGTTTGTCATTTATGTTGACATTTTGTGAGCGGTAAACATTCTGGACTTCTGAGATCAAATATCTCTGCAGGACTTCCTCACCTTTGATGCGCAGAATATCGTGGGGAACCAATGGGCCATCCGTCAGGGCATCTCCGGCTTCAACGAAATCCCCGGCGTGAACGTTCAGATGCCTATCGCGTGGAACGTGATGTTCCTTTTCCATTCCGCTCTCGGAGCGAATCAGGATCGTCATTTTGCCCTTGCGTTTATCACTTCGCAGCTCGGCCCGACCTGAGATCTCAGCCATCGCGGCGGGGTCCTTGGGTTTACGTGCCTCAAAGACTTCTGTAACTCTGGGAAGACCTCCTGTGATGTCCTGCGTCCCGCTGGTGGCTCTGGGTTGATGAGCAAGCAACTGTCCTGCCTGGACCTGCTGGCCCTCAGCAACCTCAATTCTGGCCCCTGCAGGCAAATAGTGAACGTCCAGTATTTTGCCAGCGGCATCTTCTATGATAATCTGAGGGTGCTTATCGCCTTTATGCTCGATTACCACAGGTCTTTTCACTATCCTGGTTTGCGGGGTTGTCGTATCCTGTTCTGAATCTTCAACTGTTAATTTTGCGCTTCTAACTTTCAGCTCTTCTGTCTGGACGGTTTCGCCCTCCACTATGTCCACAAACCGTATAAGGCCGGGTACTTCAGCCAGGATAGGCGTACGGTGCGGGTCCCATCTAAATAGGGTTACTCCCGCTTTAACCTTTTGGCCATCCTTAGCCAAAACAGTGGCGCCATAAGGTACTTTGAATTTATCGAGTTCTCGGTCTTTTGCATCAAGAATAGCTATTTCGCCATTGCGCTTCAGTGCAACTATCTGGCTACTGCCATCAGTTTGTGTAAGGGTGACTGCATTTATGTCACGATACTGAATCTTGCCCGTATGTGTGGCCTTCTGCTCGCGCTCAAGAATGACTCTGGAAGCGACGCCGCCGGTATGGAATGTGCGCAGCGTCAACTGGGTGCCAGGTTCACCGATTGACTGTGCGGCGATAATACCAACTGCTGAACCTTCTTCGACCAACTGCCCGGTACTCATATCCCAGCCGTAACACTTGGCGCAAACACCGAACGGACTGTCACATGTCAGAGGGCTTCTAACTCTGATGGCGTCCAGACCCAAGGCTTCGATCTTCGCTGCTGCCTCCGGGGTGATGACCTCGTTTTCTCGCACAATCATCTCATCGGTGATTGGATTACGAATGTTATCTCTGGCGGTTCTGCCAATAATAAGTTGAGAAAGCGGCACATCGGTCTGCTCACCTCTGCTGACTGAGCTTTTGGTAATCCCCTGCAAGGTGCCACAGTCGCGCTCGATAATGATTACGTTCTGGGATACATCTATGAGTTTGCGTGTCAGATAGCCGGAGTTGGCGGTCTTTAGGGCGGTATCGGCCAGCCCTTTGCGTGCCCCATGTGTAGAGCTAAAGTACTCAAGAACAGATAGTCCTTCGCGGAAGTTTGACTTGATCGGCGTTTCAATAATCTCACCGCTGGGCTTGGCCATTAGCGCTCGCATCCCTGCGAGCTGCTGAATCTGGTCGGTACTTCCTCTGGCACCCGAGTCGGTCATAAGGTATATAGGGTTGAGGTAGGGCGTGCCATCCTCTTTGGTGTCTTCCTTAAGGCCGCGTATCATTTCGTTGGTAACCGCTACGCGAGCATTGGTCCAGGCATCGATAACCTGATTGTACCGCTCACGCTCGGTCAAGACACCCTCATTGTAGTTCTTCAGGATTTTGCTAACTTTCCTTTCTGTTTCGTTGATGATTTCTGCCTTCTTTGCCGGTATCTTCAGGTCGGTAAGGCCAAAGCTCATGCCCGATAGCGTTGCATACTTGAAGCCGAGGTCCTTTATTCGGTCCAGCAGGTCTATTGTCTCGGCGCTGCCGGCGAATTCAAAACAGTCGCTAATTACCTGGCTGAGCTTCTTTTGAGACATCGTAATATTGTAGAACGGCATTCCCATCGGTAATATGTCGTTGAATATGCATCGGCCTGGAGTTGTTTCGACCGCCGCATTGACCGATTTCAATTTCTCGGTCTTGATTTTATCTCCATCTTCCTGGACTACTTTGTCTCTGCCGGTTCTTACTTTGATTTTTTCATGCAGCCTAATTTTGCCCGTATCGTAGGCCGTTATTGCTTCGAAAGTATCCCGAAATACCCGCATTGCACTCGTCTCGGCGGAGCGAGCCGTAGCCGGGCGACCGATTTGCTCCGCGGATAACCTCGGTTCGGCGTAAGTCAGATAATAATTGCCCATCACCATGTCCTGAGACGGACCTACCATCGGTGAGCCGTTCGCCGGCGAGAAGATATTGCTGGTGGTCATCATCAAAACATGAGTCTCAGCCTGAGCTTCAATCGACAAAGGCAGGTGCACAGCCATCTGGTCGCCGTCAAAGTCCGCATTGAATCCTTTGCAGGCCAGCGGATGAAGCATAATAGCGTTGCCTTCCACCAGGTGAGGCTCGAAGGCCTGAATACCCATACGATGCAGAGTCGGAGCCCGGTTTAGAAGCACCGGATGTTGATGGATGACTTCTTCAAGGATATCCCAGATCACCTCGTCCCGGCGTTCTATCATTCGCTTGGCGCTTTTGATGGTGTCGGCAAGACCATGCTCTTTAAGTTTGCGAATGATAAAGGGCTGGTACAGCTCCAGAGCTATTTTCTTTGGCAGGCCGCATTGATATAGCTTCAGATCGGGTCCTACCACGATGACGGATCGGGCTGAGTAATCTACGCGTTTGCCCAGCAGATTCTCACGGAATCGGCCTTGCTTGCCCTTGATCATGTCCGTCAAAGACTTCAAGGGCCTGTTATTGCTGCCCAGCACCGGCCTGCGGCATCGTGAGTTGTCCAGAAGCGAATCGACTGCCTGCTGGAGCATACGTTTTTCATTGCGGATGATCACCTCCGGAGCATTGAGGTCCATCAGCTTCTTCAAGCGGTTGTTGCGGTTTATGATTCGCCTGTAAAGGTCGTTTAGGTCGCTGGTTGCAAAGTTGTCCCTTTCCAGAAGAACCAAAGGCCGCAGGTCCGGCGGAATGACAGGAATAGCTTCAAGCACCATCCACTCCGGCTTATTATTGCTGTTTTTTAGCTCATTGATGGTTTTCAGACGCTTGGTGAGATCCTTGATTTTTTGCTTGCTGCTGGTCTTTGCTATAGACCGCCTCAGTTGCTCACCGAGTGCTTCAAGGTCAAGGTCCTGCAGAAGGGCTTTAATTGCCTCGGCACCCATAAGAGCTTTGAACGAGACGCCATATTTGTTAATGGCATCGCGGTACTCTTCCTCACTGAGTAGTTGACCCCGACGCAGCGGGCTTTGACCCGGATCAGTGACAACATAATCCTGAAAATAGATTATCTTCTCCAGGTCTGAGCTTTTCATTGCCAAAATGGTGCCAAGCCGGTTGGGTATGGACTTAAAAAACCATATGTGCACAACCGGTGCCGCGAGGTTTATGTGTCCCATTCTCTTGCGGCGAACACGACTGTGGGTAACCTTAACTCCACAACGGTCGCAGATTATCCCTTTGAACTTGGTGCCTTTGTATTTTCCGCAGGCGCATTCCCAGTCCCGTTCCGGGCCAAAGATTCGCTCACAGAATAGGCCGTCTTTCTCCGGCCTATAGGTGCGGTAGTTGATGGTCTCGGGCTTACGGACTTCGCCAAAAGACCAGCTGCGAATGTCATTGGGGCTGGCCAGCGAAATCTTGACCGAGCCGTACTCATTAATGCGATCGTAAATATTTCCTAACATGTATCGCCCCTTATAATTGACAGCTTGATAATCAATTATAGAGCAGTGGTTCCCAGCCGTTTCTTTTCAAGCTGAATGTTCAATCCCAATCCTCTTATCTCGTTGCACAATACATCAAAGGACAGTGGCGTACCTGCCTCGAGGGTATTCTGTCCTTTAACCATTGACTCATAGATTTTTGTTCGGCCCTCAACATCGTCGCTTTTTACCGTCAGCATCTCTTGCAGAGAATACGCAGCTCCATAGCCTTCCAGTGCCCAGACCTCCATTTCGCCGAATCTCTGCCCACCGGTTCTGGCCTTGCCACCAAGAGGCTGCTGGGTGATTAGGCTATATGGACCGGTTGCTCTGGCGTGAATTTTGTCATCGACCAGATGGTGCAGTTTCATCATATAGATGTAGCCAATGGTCGCCTGCTGGTCAAAGGGCTCGCCGGTTCGTCCATCATACAATTGGGCCTTCAACGTCTTTGGTAAATTTATGAAGAACTCGTCGTCGGGCGGTGCTTGGTCACATTCTTCCAGTTCGGCTCTCCGCCGTCTCATAAGCTCATTTGCTTCGTCGGTGAGTCTCTGGATGTCCTGTTCGGTGGTTCCATCAAAGACAGGTGTGATGGCGTGGAAGCCTAATACCTTTGCTACCAAGCCCAGATGCGTTTCAAGAATCTGGCCGACATTCATCCGGCTGGGCACACCGAGCGGATTGAGCAATATGTCAAGAGCAGTGCCATCTTCGAGGAACGGCATGTCTTCCTCGGGCATAATTTTAGCGATGACGCCCTTATTGCCGTGTCGTCCGGCGATTTTATCGCCAATCGACAGTGTCCTTTTGATTGCCACGTAGACTTTCGCCATTTGCAGCACGCCGCTGGGCAGCTCATCGCCGTGTTTGATTCTCTCAACCTTGCGACGCTTTTCCTCCTGCATTTCCGCAATCTTGGTCCAGAATTTATCTACGATCTTCTGAACGTCATCTCTAACAGAGGCGGGTTTGACCCATTTTATATCAAAGTTTTCTATCTGCTCGTAAATGACCTCATTGTCGGTGCTGGCTCCTACTTTCTGATGGGTGGATGGATCCACGATGGTGACGTCGAATTTCGCCTGGATGGCATCAATCATTTGCCGGAATACCGTGCACTGCTTGGCAGTCATTTCGTCTTCATACTGTTTTATTTGAGCCGCCAAGTTCTTCTTTTGTTCTTCGGTGCCGGCACCTCGTCTGGTAAATAGTTCGGACTTTATCACCACGCCCTCGTATCCACTGGGCAGCTCAAGTGAATCGTTCTTGACATCTTCGCCCGCTCTTCCAAATATCGCATGTAGCAGCTTTTCCTCTGGTGTAAGTTCAGTCTTACTTTTGGGAACCACCTTGCCTACTAGAATATCGCCGGGACATACTCTGGTTCCTTCACGGACTATTCCGTGCTCATCAAGGTTTCGCAACGCTTTTTCGCTGACATTGGGAATGTCACGCGTGAATTCCTCTTTGCCCAGGCGGGTTTCGCGGACTTCGGCGGTGAATTCGTCGATGTGAATACTGGTAAAGCTGTCGTTCCTGCACAGTTTTTCGCTGACGATAATTGCGTCTTCGAAATTAAAGCCATCGAAAGAGACGAATCCCACCAGGACATTTTTGCCCAGAGACAACACCCCCTGGGCAGTGCCTCCGCCATCTGCTATGATCTGCCCAGCCTTAACTTTTTCGCCCAGCGTCACTGTCGGCTTCTGGTTCAGGCAGGTTCGCTCGTTCAAGCCGACAAATTTGGCAAGTTTGTACTCGTCTGTATGGTTAATGACTATCTTAGTCGCATCTACCGCAGTAACCACACCGGCATTCTCGGCGCGGACTACCATACTTGAGTTTTGGCCAACCACTTGCTCCATGCCAGTACCAACCAAAGGCGGCTCTGTTTTCAGCAGCGGTACTGCCTGTCGCTGCATATTTGAACCCATCAAAGCTCGGTTGGCGTCATCGTGCTCCAAGAAGGGAATCAGCGAGGCCGAGACCCCGACAATTTGCTGGGGTGAAACATCGACGTATTCAACCTCATCGCTGGAGACGTGGGCCAGCTCTCCATTTTTTCTGGCCAGCACTAGGCCTTTTTTTATCTTCCCGCCGTCCCCGTCGTGCTCGACTGTACCAGGTGGTGCAAATACAGCCTTCATTTCCTCATCCGCACGCAAATACTCTACTTTGTTTGTGACTTTGCCGCTCTTGACTTTGCGATACGGGGTCAGCAGAAATCCATACTCATCAATGGTGGCGAATATGGCTAATGATGAGATCAGACCGATATTTGTACCTTCGGGCGTTTCAATGGGGCATATTCTGCCGTAATGGCTAATATGGACGTCGCGGACTTCGAAGCCGGCCCGCCTTCGGTTCAGGCCGCCGGGTCCAAGAGCGGATAGCCGTCTCTCGTGCGTCAGTTGGCTTAAAGCGTTAGTCTGGTCGACGACCTGGCTTAACTCACCTCGACCAAAAAAGAAGTTGATACTGCTGGCCACACTCTTAGAGTTAACCAGGTCGGCGATGCGAAGGGGTTCTTGTGTATCTCTTTTTATGCTCATCCTTTCCTGGACGGTCTTTCGAAGTTTTAATAGCCCTTTTCTAATCTCGTCCGCAGCCAGTTCGTCGATGGTCCGCAGCCTTCTGTTGCCCAGGTGGTCGATATCGTCTACTTCCCCCTGATTGTTGCGCAGAGCTATTATATATTTCATAGTATTGAGAAAGTCTTCGGGCCGCAGCGTCATCTCGTTTTCGTCGACATTCTGGTTGAACTTGCGATTCAGCCTGAACCTGCCGACCTTTCCCAGACGGTACCGGTTGGGATCAAAGAATTTTTCTGCAAAGAAGGTTTTTGCCTTTTCCGGGTTGGGCGGATTGCCGGGCCGCAGTCTCATATAGAATTTTAATAGCGCCTGCTCATGGTTCTGGCAATCATCTTCAGCTAGCGTGTTCAAGATGAGGGTATCTCGAACGTCCTCAATAACTTCGACTTTCTTGACGGCGGTTTTCTGTATCGTGGGGGCTCTATCGCTGATTTGAGTGCCTGCCTTTACTACGATTTCACCTGTCTGCGAGTCTACGACCGGCTGCGCAGACCACATAGTAGGTGCCAGTTTGTCCGTCTGAACGCTCTTTACTGGATAAAACAGTGGCAGAATCTGCTCGCTGGTCCCGTAGGCAGGCTCTATGGCTCGCAGAAAAACGGTTGCCGGTATCTTACTGGACTGGTCGATTCTGACCACCAGGATGTCTCTGGGTGTAACAGCTATCTCTATCCAACTGCCCCTTTCCGGTATGATTCTTCCGCCGTGCAGGACCCTATCGCCTTCTTTACTCTCGATGAGAAAATCTACACCAGGGCTTCTGTGGAGTTGGTTTACTATGACTCTGATAGCACCGTTGATGATAAACTCTCCGCCGCCAATCATCACCGGTATCTCACCGAGATAAATTCCCTGCTCTGCCAGATCTTCGCCGGTTGCAGTTCTTAGTCTGCAATGGATCTTCAGAGGGTAAGCATAGGTCAGCCGCAATTGCCGACATTCTGTCGGTGTATAATGAGGCTTTTCTAATTCGTAATAGAGATATTCCAAAGACATCTTCTTGTCGTAGCTTTCGATGGGGAATATCTCCCGAAGCAGAGCTTCCAGGCCTATGCACTTGCGCTTGGTTGGCGCCACGTCTTTCTGTAACAGGCATTCGTAACCCTTTCTTTGTATGGCTACAAGATCCGGAACCTCAATTGTATCCTGGACCCTGCCAAAATTGCGAACTGTTTGTAAAGCCATTTGACACTCCCAGAAAAATGCAAAAATCAAATATTAAAAATCAAACTTGTCGTGCTCCGGCAAGGGCCTATGCCCTGACGAGTGGAATCCCGCACTTGAAAATTTTAAGTGTGGGATGACTTCTTTAATTTTACATTTTGATATTTGATTTTTGATATCTTCTTATACCAATTCTACTACTGCGCCAGCAGCTTCGAGCTGCTTTTTGGCTGCTTCGGCATCTTCTTTGCTCAGGCCTTGTTTGATGGGCTTGGGGACGCTATCGACCAGATCCTTGGCTTCTTTCAATCCCAATCCGGTCAAAGCCCGAACTTCTTTTATGACCTGGATTTTCTTATCGCCAAATTCTTTTAGTATCACGTCAAAAATAGTTTTTTCCTCAGCTTTCTCGGCTGGTGCACCTACTGCTGGTGCTGGACCAGCCATCATCACTGCACCTGCTGCTGCCGGCTCTATGCCGTACTCATCCTTGAGATAATCGCCAAGCTCCTTAGCCTGCATCAATGTCAAGCCAACAATTTTGTCTCCAAGTTCCTTAATTTGGCTGCCCCACTTCTTTGTCTGTTTAACTTGCGGTGCACTTTCGGTCTTTTTTGTTTCTTCTGCCTGTTTGGCCTGTTGTGTTTGTTCTTTTACCTCCTGAGCTTCTTTTGCTTGCTCTTTTGCCATTTTTTAACTCCTATTTACATAGCGCCTTGCGGTAGCCGAAACTCCATCGTTTCGTTTTAACCCGTTGCTGGGACAACCACGCAGGCAACAGCAATTGCTGGCTCTGATTCACCGGACCTGAAACCTCCGCACGCTTTTAAGCACTTTCAGACATCGTTACGCCGCCTGTTTTTCACTTTTTTCGATGATAGTTTTTATTCTACCTGCGATGGATGCCGCAGGCGAGGCAAAACTGGCAATCAATCTGCCGCCAGACGACCGCAGCAAAGTGACAATTTGGCCCAGCAATTCTGCACGCGTGGGCATCTTTGTAAGAGCCGCTGCTGCTGAGCTGTCTAAAGCTGAGCCATCCAGAAATGCACCTTTGATCTGGATCGCCGGGATTTTCCTGGTCCACTCGGCCAGCTCTTTCGCCACGTCGACGATGCTATCGCCGCCGTAGGCGATCGCGCAAGGTCCAGAAAACAGAACCGCCGCAGCATTCATCTGGCGATTGTGCAATGTTTTTTTGAACAGTGAGTTTTTTACTATCATTAGCCTAACGCCCTTTTCTTTGAGGACGCCGCGCATCAGATTATTGTCGATGCCGTTGACGCCTTTGGTACTGACTACCAAGAAGTCATTAATATTCTCATCGACGATTTTCTTTTCCAGTTCCGCCTGCAATAGCTGTTTTACGTACTTACTCATCTTGCTGTTACCCGTAAACCCTTAGCAATCGATAAAACGGTCACGTTTCAAACACTGACCGCTATGGCAGGGCTCATCGTAGCAGATATACTCATTTTTTTGATATATGTGCCTTTAGCAGTTGCGGGCTTAATCTTCTTTATGTGTGAGACAAATGTCTCGATATTCTCTATCAGTTTTTGAACTTCGAAACTCTGCCTGCCAACCACCACATGGACATTGCCGCCCGCATCGTTTTTAAACTCCACTTTACCGGCGGCGAATTCGGCTACGGTGGTGGCCACATCCTCAGTTACCGTTCCTTTTTTGGGCGACGGCATCTTTCCCTGGGGGCCAAGTACTTTGCCGAGCTTGCTCACCTTGGCCATCACCTTTGGTGAGGCGACCGCCACATCGAAATCCAGCCAGCCTTCCGAGATTTTCTTGATTAGCTCATCGCAGCCAGCATCGATAGCACCCGCCTTTTTGGCTGCTTCAATGTCGGAATCTTCGCAGAAAGCGACAACTTTTTTCTGCTTGCCGATTCCATGAGGCAAAGATATTGCGCCGCGGATTAACTGCTCGGCCTGTTTGGGGTCGATACCCAGTTGCAGCACACACTCGATGCTCTGGTCGAACTTAACCGACCTGAAGGATTTAATCTTTTCAACTGCCTCAGCCAGACTCATCGGCTCTTTACTAAGCTGCTCGGCCTCTTTTTTATATCTTTTACTTCTGGGTCTCATATCCTAATCTTCTACTGGCTGGGTTCTATTTCTATGCCCATACTGCGAGCGGTGCCTTCTATAATCTTTACAGCTCCTTGCAAATCATAGGCGTTCAAGTCTTTGAATTTTGTTTCTGCGATTTTCCGGATCTGTTCAGGCGTAACTTTTCCGACCTTTTCTCTGTTTGGGGCACTGCTTCCCTTGGCTATTTCTGCAGCTTGCTTCAGCAACACCGCTGCTGGCGGACTCTTGACTTCAAATGTAAAACTCTTGTCTATATAGACAGTGATAATGACCGGCACAATGGTGCCATTTAGCTGCTTTGTTCGCTCGTTGAACTGCGAAACGAACTGCCCAATATTAACGCCGTGCTGACCCAGAGCCGGTCCTATCGGTGGGGCAGGCGTTGCCTGCCCACCCGGCGCCTGCAATTTAACTTTTACTGCCACTTCTTTGGCCATCTTTTGACCCTAATTGAAGATATCAAAAATCAAATATCAAAATGTAAAATTAAGGAAGTCATCCCACACTTAAAATTTTCAAGTGCGGGATTCCACTCATCAGGGCATAGGTCCTTGCCGGAGCACGACAAGTTTGATTTTTAATATTTGATTTTTGCATTTTTTGGTACGAGGTCGTCGCTCAAATCAGAGTTTTTCGATCTGCCAGTACTCTATGTCCAGCGGTGTACTTCGGCCAAAAATAGTAACGATTACTCTGACAATGCCGCGTTCGGGGTCGATCGAATCCACGGCTCCCTCGAAGTTCTCAAAGGCCCCTTCTCGAATCTTAATGTGGTCACCTTTTTTGAATTCAACTTTGATGCTCGGCGCTTCTTCCGGCTTTTCGGCTTCTAAGAGCATTTTTGCGACATCCGTGTCGCGCATCGGAGTGGGAATTCCTTCGGTGCCGATGAAATCTCCGACGCCGCCGGTTCCTTTAATCATAAACCAGGCCTTCTCCGGCACCCTGCCGTCCTCTGTCGGCTGCATCTCCATAAAAACATAGCCCGGATACAGTTTGCGTTTATGGACTGTCTGTTTGCCCCCACGGATGCGCTTAATCTGCTCAGTAGGGACCTCAATTCTGCCGATAATGTCAGTCAAGCCTTCCTGCTGCACCTTTTGCGTAAGGGTTTCCTTAACCTGCGCCTCTTTATTTGCTGCGACTCGCAAAACGTACCACTGCATCTTTATATCTCATATTAAGTAGAGTTTGCCTTTGCCGGGCGCTATTTTTCAGCGCAGGAGCCGATCAAAAAACATTCGGAAGCCTATGTCAGTGGCTCCCAGAAGCACCGCCATAAGCACTACAACCACAATAACGACGACTGTTGAAACCACTATTTCTTTTCTGCTTGACCAGCTTACTTTTTTCATTTCTGCTTCAGCAGTGATCATGAAATTCGCAACAGTAGGTTTGTTTACCAGCCAGAGGACCAAGACGCCTAAGACGACAAATACAACTGCCGGCACCATGGTTTCGACCCACAATCCCAGGTAAGCGGCTTGCAATTTCCTGTAAAGCTGAAAACAACCCAGTCCTACAACTACTATTGCACCAACGGCAGTGCATATCCTTGTATATTTGCCCTGGCCGCGCTTATAAATGTCAAAAGCCACACTTCACTATCCTAAATCGAGTTTCTTGCCCATTCACCGACAATCGACTCTGTTGAAATCAGGCCAGAAGGGAATCGAACCCCCAACCTTCGGTTTTGGAGACCGACGCTCTGCCAATTGAGCTACTGGCCTGTTTGTCTTCTATCATCACTGTCAGATAGTTTTACTTACGTCTTATCTTATGGACTGTATGTTTATGTTCCTTCTTGCAGAATTTTTTCAGCTCTAATTTCGGTGCACCTTCTGCTACGCTAACACTGGTACGGTAATTCCTGCTATTGCACACGGAACATTCCAGCCAGACATCTTCCCTTTTACTCTTTTTCTTAGCCATAAAACATACATACCGCTACAATATCGGCTTTTTTATAACAAGCATCCACTTTAGCTGTGGATGCCCCGGGATAAACTTCAATGGCGCAGGCCCATTTGCTTTTTAGGCTTCTGGGCTTCAATAGTTATGCAGAGATGCTCAGGCAAGTATTTTCGTTACCACGCCGGCACCAACTGTCCGGCCACCTTCACGAATGGCAAAGCGGAGGCCTTCTTCCATGGCTATCGGCGCAATTATCTCCACCTCCATCGCTATGTTATCACCCGGCATACACATCTCTGCGCTTTTGCCATCTCGGCTCATCAATCCCAGAACAGCACCTGTGACGTCTGTCGTTCGGAAATAGAACTGCGGTTTATAGCCGGCAAAGAACGGTGTATGACGCCCTCCTTCTTCTTTGGTCAGAACATAAACCTCAGACTGAAACTTTGTATGCGGAGTTATGCTGCCGGGTGCGGCGATAACCTGTCCACGCTCCAATTCTTTTTTCTCTACGCCACGCAGAAGCACCCCGATGTTATCGCCAGCCTGGCCTTCATCGAGGGTTTTATTGAACATCTCTACACCTGTGACCACGGTCTTACGGGTCTCTTTGGCAAGCCCAATGATCTCAACCTCCTCTCCAACTCGGATTTTGCCGCGCTCAACGCGGCCTGTTCCGACCGTGCCACGACCCTTTATGCTGAAGACGTCCTCAACCGGCATAAGAAACGGCTTATCAATATCACGCGGCGGGATTGGGATATACTCGTCCATCGCTTTCAGAAGCTCTTCGATAGGCCTGCAGGAAGGATCGTCCAGACTCTCAGCCCTCATCGCCTGGATGGCCGAGCCCCTGATCAACGGAGTCTCATCGCCCGGAAACTCGTACTTATTCAGCAGCTCTCTTATTTCCAGCTCGACCAAATCAATCAACTCAGGGTCATCGACCAAGTCTGTCTTGTTGAGAAAGACTACAATACTGGGCACGTTAACCTGGCGGGCAAGAAGAATATGCTCACGTGTCTGCGGCATTGGGCCGTCAGCAGCGCTGACGACCAGAATCGCGCCATCCATCTGGGCTGCACCGGTGATCATGTTCTTGACGTAGTCTGCATGGCCGGGGCAATCTATGTGGGCGTAGTGCCGATTTTCCGTCACATACTCCACATGGGCCGTTGCGATCGTCAGAATCTTTGTTGCATCGCGCCGGCCTTGAGCTTCCGAGGCTTTAGCGATTTCGTCATAAGTCCTGTACTTCGACAGCCCTTTGAATTCCATCACCTTGGTCATTGCAGCCGTTAAGGTCGTCTTGCCATGATCCACATGACCGATCGTTCCAACATTGATATGTGGTTTTGTCCGCTCAAATACCGCCTTAGCCATCTTAACATAAACCTCCAATGTGTCCGGTTAGTATTTTCCTACCTGCAACTAACCAATTCTGAAAAAGCCCTTTCAAATCCTGGAATCGGCAGACAGCCCCGATTGCCTTACATTTTCCAAGCTATATATGTGCTTGGCCTGCTTGCACTTAGCTGCTGATGGGAATTGAACCCATGACCTCATCCTTACCAAGGATGCGCTCTACCGGCTGAGCTACAGCAGCGATCTAACTTTTTTGCTTTTGGTTCTAAGCCGTTAGCTCGAAAGACAAGAATATCTTCTTACTTGGCGGAAACCGGCAAACAAACCTTCCTTATTGTTTGCTGTCTGCGTAAGCTTGTCACACACGACCAAAGGGTTGCACTTAGCGCACTTTCTAATATAAATCATGTAATCTACGAAAAAAAGTTATCAAGTACAACTATAAAATCAAAAAATTTGTGAAGAAACGATCTCCCCCTTTCTCTACTATCTGACGAAGTAACCCAAACCATTCCTTTGTCGAGATGATATCATATAGACTCTGCTTAACTATAGACAACATCACGACTTATCGTCACTTTCCCTTGGTTCATCCACGCCTGCGTCCTTACCGATGCACTCGGCCCAGCGTTTTAGCTGCTCCAGCCACAAAGGTCTTTCCCGCGGGTTTTTTATCTTTATTTCAAATATAGCCTGCATGACGGCGTTAATATCGGCTCCAGCAGGTGGATTATTTAGATACTCGTCAATTGAGCGTACAACGCTACTATTTGAGTCAAGATCTGCCTCCAGCAGACAGTTTTCGACCAATTTAGCCGCGCGGTCAGCTTTCGGCCACCTCAGATAGGCGTCAAGCAGTTCAGGTAAAATCGCCCGTTTTTCCTCGGTCGTCTGAGCACTTTCGTGCACGAACTCCAGATACTTTGCCGCTTGCTCAAACTGACCGCTTGCGCTGTAAAGCCTGGCCAGTTGCCCTCTGACATTCCTGAGCATTGCGGGTTTGTTTTCGGCCAGTGCCTTTTGTTCTACGATTTCCAGAAAAGATATTCTCTGCTCGACCGACGCTTTACCCTGGCTACTGTCGGAGCCGAATTTGGCCATCCATTCGGTCAGGGTATCAACTGCTGAGCGTCTGAATATCTTCAGCATCGCCTGCCAGGCCGGCTGGCCTTCGCCGGTTGTGCCTATCTTTTCCGCCAGCCAGGCTAAATCTTCTTGGCCGCCCGCTTCGCCTGCAAGGTCGATTAGTCTCCTTCTTATTAAGCTGCTGGGGTCATTGACAAAATCTTTTCTCAATCTGCTTAGCGTACTTACTCTGTCAATATTGATAAGCCCATCTACCGCTGCTTGTCGGACCAGGTCTGTTGCATCAGTCAACGCCTCCTCAAACAAAGGCTTGAAAGTTTTTGCCGCCTGAGCTCGGCAGACGCTTCTCTGTGCACACAAGCTGGCCATCACGCTAAGCAGCTCCCCGCGCAATGCGCCATCAGCCTTGCTCTTCTGCTGGCTATACTTTTCTGCCAGCAAACCCAGGTATTTGTCAATTTGGTCCGATGCCAATCCATTCTGTTCAAGGAGCTTTTTTATTACGTCAGCACCATTCTGTGCCTTTTGTGGGTCGGTCTCAGACAGAAACTTTGCCGCCCAGTTCAGCGTTCGGTCTCTTGTCTCGGGCGAGATTTTTATTGGCGGATTGGAAAAGGGGGCGCTGGAAACTGCTACTCCCAGCGCAACAAAAATCTTGTTCTTGACCTCAGTGTCCTGTTCGCTCTCAAGCTGCTCCAGGAGTTTCTCGGCCGTATTCAACTCTCCCATCAAGGATAGCAGCTCCGCTGTCTTCAGCCGAACGCTGCTGTTCTGGTCCGAAATCAGGCTGATCAAAATAGGCCCCAGCTTAGCGGGCAATTTTGTCTTGGTTGCGCTGCCTACCCGACTCTGATAGACCTTTTCCAACGCCCATAATTTCACTGTTGGCTCTGAACTAACTAATTGCTCGGCTAGGAAATCGGTTTTGGCTGTTTCATCGGCTATGGAATCGTATCTCTTGCTCAACTCTGATAGATACCGATTTCGCCACGAGTTCATCTCTATGTCCAGGTTGCGCATCTCTGTTTCCAGGCGGATTAACCGTTTTCGCAGAAATACGACCGGTCCTTGACTCTGAAGTCGTTCTATGTCCTGCTTTCTTGTTTCAGCGTCTTTGCTTACAGGTATGCCCAGATAATCCAGAGCTTTCTGAACTGCAGCAGCTATTTTGCTATCGGGGTCATCAACCAGCCTGATAAGTCTGATTGCCGCCCTGACGTCCGGATATAACTGCAACACGTACATTGCGTTTAATCTGGCCCGAGCCGGCAGGGCGGTATTTGTTACCATTTCTTCGAGCTGTTTCTGTATCTGCTCATACTCGAACATCAAGATAGCTTCAGCCGCCAGTCTTACCAGAGTCGCATCCTCAGTGGAAGTTAGAATATTGATCAGCGGCTCGGCAAAATCACCCTCATTCTGTACAGGCTTTTGTGCTAGCCTGGCCTGACTCAATGCCTTGCAGACCGCCATTTGAGCCGGGGCATTTTCGGTCTGCTTCAGGGCGTCAAGTAAGATTTTCCTGGCCTGTGGATTTACGTTGAACAACATCACAGTTGCCGCGTCCACAGAGCCCTTAAATAAGGCATCTTTGATGACTTTCAATTGTGGGTCGAGGTCCGCTTCCGCGGTCGCTTCCTTAGCCAGCAAGGTAGGTTGGTCTTGACCCACCCCAGCCGTTTGGCATACTACAGCCCAAAGCAGTACAACCCCGTATAGGCGCTTGCCATTCATTCGGGTGGCCCTAAACAGAATTCCGCCTGCCAGCTACACTTATTATAACCGCAGAACAGCAAATTGAAAATTGATAATTTCATGGCCTCGGGTGAAATTTCTTGTGAATCCTTCGCAGTCTTTCCTGGTCAACATGTGTATATATTTGGGTAGTGGCAATATTCACGTGGCCGAGCATTTCTTGAACACTCCGCAAATCAGCTCCTCCGGTCAGCAAATGTGTCGCGAAGCAATGTCTGAGAGTATGAACGGTCAGGTTTCTGGGCATACCGGCACGGATTGCGTATTTTTTAACCAATCTCCAGATTTCAATACGACTCAGAGGCCTACCTGTTCGGGAAAGCAGTAAAAAATTGTCGCCCCATTTTACCGCCGAGTCCGCCCCCGCTGCCTCGCGTTTGCGAAGCAAACCGGCGGGGGCTGAGGTTCTTGACTTCGATTTCTGCTCTGCGGTTACATCTCTGCCCGGACGGGCTAATTTGGGCCGTAAATTCCTCAGGTATTCCATTACCGCTGCAATGGCAGCTTTGCCCAGAGGTATTACTCGCTCTCTGCTGCCTTTGCCCACGCAGCGCAAATATCCAATATCAAGGTTCAGGTCCGACATTCTCAGGCCTGCTAACTCGCTGGCACGTACTCCAGTGGCATAAAGTAATTCAAGCATTGCCTTATCACGAAGGTAAAAAGGTTCGCAAGGCTGCGGAGCATCCAGCAGGGCAGTCACCTGCTTTTTGCTGCAGATGACTGGCAGTTTTTGCCAGACCTTTGGGAACTCTGTAGTCGCAGTTAGGTCGTCGTTGACCAGTCCCATAAGCCTGGCAAATCTGGCCAGCATTCTTATGGCTACAAGTGCCCGCTTAATCGAGGACTCACTTTTTTGATTTCGAGCAAGGCTTCGCAGATAAGCCTGAATTACGGCTGGCTTTAGCTGCTGAAGCCGGTCGATGGAGTTGGATTTGCAATATTCCAGAAACTGTTTAAGGTCGCGGCCATAGGCCAAAATAGTGTTGCCGGACAGCCCCGCCTCTATGGTCAAATAATCCAAAAACTCCTTGACGGTTTGTCTAAGAGCCGGATCGTGGTTCGTAGCTCGTGGCTCATGGGTCGATTCACGATTCACTATACACGATTCACGAATTGATTGTGTTTGTGTCGCGGGCATCAGTACCGGAATTTAAAATGTAGAATTGGGCTTTCTTCATTCTTATTGCTTTTTGAATAAATAATGGAACAGACGTATTGTCACTCCTGCGGAAGCAGGAGTCCAGAAAACGTTTATAAAACGACTGGATTCCCGCTTTCGCGGGAATGACAACTTTGCCTTGTTTGCA